>Ga0182018_10001715_pt1 | contig 24074 bp, 28 predicted proteins | sample 812P2MmetaG_FD_120490 | JGI IMG/M metagenome (GOLD analysis project Ga0182018, IMG submission 120490) | Permafrost microbial communities from Stordalen Mire, Sweden - 812P2M metaG | ecosystem: Environmental > Terrestrial > Soil > Wetlands > Permafrost | place: Sweden: Stordalen | collected...
AGGGAACCGATCTCTCGGTTCATTCACAAGCAGAGCTCAACCGCGTTGCTCGTCAGCTCAACGGGCGACCCCGCGAGACGCTCGGCTGGATGACACCATTGGAGAAAATGAGGGAGGTCGTTGCAACGACCCCCTGACTCCGCCCCCGATCAGCGACGGGCCCGTGTACCAGGGGGTGTTGTCGCTAGACCGGGTGACGTTGTCCCCCCGGAGGGCGGAGACCGGAATGCTCACCACGTCGGTGATGCCGATCTCTTTCGCAAACTCCCTGTACTCGGCGTCGACCCTGTCAAACGTCTCCGGGGAGTAGCCCACAAGGTCAAGCTTGTTCACCGCAAGCACGATCTTGTGGACGCCGATCAGCGAGAGCAGATAGGTGTGGCGCCGGGTCTGGGTGAGGATCCCCTTGCGCGCGTCGACGAGGACGACGGCAAGATCTGCGGTTGAGGCACCCGTGATCATGTTGCGGGTGTACTGCTCATGACCGGGCGCATCCGCGACGATGAACTTACGGGCCTCCGTCGCGAAGAAGCGGTAGGCGACGTCGATCGTGATCCCCTGTTCACGTTCGGCGGCCAGACCATCTACCAGCAGCGCCAGGTCGAGCTCATCGCCTTGCGTTCCGATTCGTTTCGAGTCCGTCTCCAACGCGCTCAAATGGTCGTCGAACACGAGATGGGACTCGTAGAGCAGTCGCCCGATGAGGGTGCTCTTCCCGTCGTCCACGCTTCCGCACATGATGAAACGAAGCAGGGTCTTGCGTTGCTGCTGCTCCAGATAGCGCTCCACGTCCGTCTCGATGAGCTCATCGGAACTCCGAGCCATCAGAAGTACCCCTCTTGCTTCTTTTTCTCCATCGATCCACTCGCGTCATGGTCGATGACACGACCTTGGCGTTCGGAGTTCGTTGCGCGCATCATCTCGCCAATGATGCTCAGGGCATCCCTTGCTTCACTCTCGATGGCTCCGGTCAACGGATAGCAACCCAAGGTTCGAAATCGGACGGTTCTCAACGACGGAGTTTCGCCAACTTCGAGTGGCATGCGGTCGTCGTCGACGAGGATGAGGGTGCCACCGCGGTCGACGACGGGTCGTTGCGCCGCGAAGTACAGAGGAACTACCGGAATGTCCTCTTGATGGATGTACTGCCATACATCAAGCTCGGTCCAGTTCGACAAGGGAAAGACTCGGACGGTCTCACCGGGACTTCGCCGCGCGTTGTAGAGCCGCCAAAGCTCCGGCCGCTGCTGCTTGGGGTCCCAACGATGTTGGGGGGACCGCATCGAAAATACGCGTTCCTTGGCCCGAGACGTCTCTTCGTCCCGCCGAGCTCCACCGAACGCGACATCGAAACCGTAAAGGTCGAGCGCCTGTTTGAGACCTTCGGTCTTCCACATGTCCGTGTGCAACTCGGAGCCGTGTGAGAACGGATTGATGCCCAATTTGAGGCACTCGGGGTTCTGGTAAACCACGAGATCCACTCCGAGTTCGGCCACCCGCTTGTCGCGGAACACGTACATGTCTCGGAACTTCCAAGTCGTGTCGACATGCAGTAGGGGAAACGGAATCGGGCCCGGGTAAAACGCCTTCCCGGCCAGGTGAAGCATGACGGAGCTGTCCTTGCCCACCGAGTAGAGCATGACAGGACGTTCGCTCTCGGCAACCGCTTCACGCATGATGTGAATGCTCTCGCCCTCAAGCGCTTGCAAGTGAGTCAGCGGGCTCACTGCATCGCCTCTTTGCGCTCGGGGGCAGCGCCGTCGTCTGCGAACGCAGCGTCCAAACCGGTCTCAACCACGCGGGGCTTGGCCTGCTCATGCACCGACCTAGACCTTATCTCCGGCGCATTTCGTGCAGACCCGGCGTGGAGTGGCGCCATCAACCCGAAGACTGGCTGCCGGCCACGCGATGGGGGGCCGCCCACCGACCGTTTACCATTCACCATGGCCCTGAGGAGAGCCGCCCAGTCGGTCGGAACCTTTCTCCTCATCGCAGGCGCGGTGATCCTGCTCTTCGTCGCGTATCAGCTGTGGGGAACGTCGATCACAACGCGCTTGCACCAAGAGCAGCTGCGCCGACAGTTCGACCAGGAGCTCGCTCAAACCCATCACCCGAAAACTGCAAAGTCGTCGACCATTTCGACGCCGTCGACCAGCACCACAACTCAACCGATTTCGGGGGTGACATACCCGGTGCCAGGCGACGTACCGGCCGAGGGTCAGCCCATCGGGATCATCGACATCCCGGCCATCGGGGCCAACTACGTGGTCGTGGAAGGAACGAGCACGAGTGATCTCATGCTCGGACCCGGCCACTATGCCGGCACCCCGCTCCCGGGGCAACCCGGGAACGCCGCCATCGCCGGGCACCGCACCACGTATTTGCATCCCTTCTACAGTCTCGACCAGGTCTCTACGGGGGACCCGATCTACGTCACCACGACACAGGGACGTTTCGAGTACACCGTGACATCCGTGACCGTGGTGGCCCCGACCGACGTGGCGGTGCTGGATCCGACCCCAACACCAGCGTTGACCCTCACCACATGCAACCCCCGCTACAGCGCCTCACAGCGCCTGGTCGTCCGGGCCGATCTGGTCAGTCCTGCCGCCCCCCTTCCGATTCACAAGCCCACGTCGAGCCACCCCCGCAAGCCCACCGCGGCAACGGCCGGCCAGCTCGCCGGCACCGGCGGGAGCACGTGGGGCGCGGTTGGATGGGCGGCGGGTTGTCTGGGCGTGGCCGCGGCGATCTGGGTTCTCCGGCGCCGTCGTCCCCGGGTTGCAGTAGCAGCCGGGCTGTACTTCATCGGAACCCTCGTCCTCCTCGCTCTCCTCTTTTTCTTCTTCCAAAGCATCTCCCCCTTGCTGCCGGCCAGTTTCTGAGGGGTGAGATTGGTCTCCGTCGACGACTAACGCCTGGTCAGGCATCGGTAGGCTGCCGACCATCAGGATCCTCTTCGTGTGCACAGCCAACGTCTGCCGATCCCCGATGGCCGAAGCGATCCTTCTCGGCTTGCTGGAACGACGGCACATCGACGTTGAGGTCATGTCGGCCGGGATCCTGGTCGGCGGCCAGCCGATGGATGCCGACGCGTTGGCGACGGTGGCCCGTGACCGACCCCATATGAGCGTGCACCGAAGTCAATCGTTAGGCACCGAATCGATTGAAGCGGCCGACCTGGTGCTCTGCATGGAGCGCCACCACGTGCGAGAGGTGGTCGTCCGGGCGCCGAACGCTTGGGACTACACCTTCACTCTCAAAGAGTTGGTTCGCCGGGGCGAAGCGGTCGGCCCGAGGCCCCCCGGGATCTCGATCGAAACGTGGCTCGTCGGGGCGGCCGAGGGGAGGACCCGTCGGGACCTGCTTGGGGCTTCGGACGCCGACGACATCGCCGACCCGATCGGAGGGCCGTTGGCGGTCATGGAGGCGACAGCCGATCTCCTACGAGACCGGTGCGAACGCCTGGCCGACCTGCTCTTCCCGAGTTACCTCGGCGAGGGGCCTTCGCCCGGATAATCGCCGGAACGGATTCTCCTGGCTCTCAGCACTCGCCGTAAGGATCGATCGGCCTTGTGAACGTCCCCTCGGCGTCGGACCAACTGTTGGAGTTGTAGGCCTCGTTCATGTACGCCGCCGGGCACGGATCTGCGATGGCGATCAGGTGCTCCCCGGCACATTCCGGAGCGTGATTTACGCAAGTCATGGCCTCGTGTCCATCGGCATAGCCGGGGCACTCGAAGGTGAATTCGGGGTTGGCGTTCGCTGCCAGATAGGCCAAGGCAGCGGCACAGCCGTACCCCGGGGGCGCGACAGAGACGGCCGGTGCGGCCGGAGGTGCGGGCGCCGGCGGCGGAGCCGCCGTGGGGGCGGACGGCACTGGGGCCACGGGCACGGTCGTCGTGGTGGTGACCACGGGAGCCTCGGTGGTCGCTGCGGGCATCGTCCCCGCGGACGACCTCGTGGTGTGAGGAAACTGGGACACGAACGCGGTCCGGGTCCCGGGGTTTGCCGACGTGGCAGTGGTGAGGATTCCACCCGTTGCGAGCAGCGCAACGACGACACAGACGACAGCTTGACGACGCCGACCCGTCGCTCGCATTTGGCGCTCCCTTGTCTGCTCACGTGAGCAGCCGGGGGCGCCTCAGATCGGTCCACAGCGCGTAGCAACCGATTCGGCAGCCCGGCTGACTCTGTGAGTCCCGTGGCTTTGCGTCCCCTTCTCACGAAGGGTTTGCCTTTTCGTCGGTCCCAGGTGGGCACCGATCGAGGACCAAGTTACATGGATGCAGTTCTTGTCACGGGGACCTAGTCGCCGCCGGGACCGGGCGACGCCCTAAAGATGGAGATCTACCTGGGCTTTTGTGGTTTCGGCGTCCCCATAAGAAGCCGCCAATTGGGCTCCTGCTCGACGGCCACAATCCGCTGACCCGGTCACGGGGCTAGTCGTTCGAGGCGCCACTCGGCTTCTACTCGCCGGTACGCGAACCGGTCGTGTAGGCGGCTCTCGCGGTGCTGCCAGAACTCGATGACCTGCGGTGACAGGCGGTAGCCGCCCCAATGAGCCGGTCTCGGTACCGCACGTCCGACGTACTCGGCCTCGAGATCGCGCACCGCTCGTTCGAGCTCGGCCCGGTCGGCCAAAGGGGCGCTTTGATGCGAGGCATACGCGGCCAACTGGCTCGCTCTCGGGCGCGTGGCGAAGTACCGGTCGGACTCATCCTCGCCCACCCGCTCGACCGACCCCTCGACCCGGACCTGGCGGTTGAGCTGGTCCCAGTAGGCGACCAGGGCGGCGTGCGGGTTGTCCGCCAGCTCGGCGCCCTTGCGGCTCTCGTAGTTGGTGAAGAAGACGAAGCCGAGCTCGTCCCAGCCCTTCAGCAACACCATCCGCGCAGACGGCACCCCGTGGGCATCCGCCGTCGCGAGCGTGATCGCCTCGGGCTGGCGCACCACACCCTTCGCCTCGGCGAACCACGCCTCGAACTGGACGATGGGATCGGGGTCCAGGTCCTCCCTGTGCAACGGGCCGTCTGCCACCCCCGTCGACCCTACCGGCGGTCGGCGAGGGTGGCTCAACCGGTGAACGAGAAGAACAGGTTGGGGTCGGCGCCGAGCGTGAGCGGGCTCGGCCCGTCGTTGGCCAGCCGCCACTGCCCGGCCGCCGCGACCATGGCCGCGTTGTCTGTGCACATGGCGAGGCTCGGCACGAGCGCCGCCACGCCGTCGGTCTCACAGAACGCTTCGACCCGCCGGCGCAGCAGCGAGTTCGCCGCCACTCCCCCGGCGAGGCACAGACCCCGGGCCCCGGTGTCGGCCACGGCGCGCTGCGCCTTGGTGACCAGCACGTCGACCACCGCCTCTTGGAAGGACGCCGCGACATCCGCTGTCGGCGCGGCCGGCGTCTTTTCGACCGTGCGAACGACCGCCGTCTTCAGTCCCGAGAACGAGAAGTCGTAGCCCTCGTCCCGCATCGCCCTCGGGAAGGCGAACGCGGCCGGATCCCCGCGCACGGCCTCCCGGTCCACCGCCGGGCCACCGGGGTAGCCGAGGCCGAGGAACCGGGCCACCTTGTCGAACGCCTCGCCCGCTGCGTCGTCGACCGTCTGGCCGAGCAGCCGGTAGCGGCCGACCCCCTCGACGAGGACGAGCACCGTGTGGCCCCCCGAGACGAGAAGCACCACGAGCGGCCACTCGAGGTCGGGGTGGTCGAGCAACGACGCGAACAGGTGGCCCTCGAGGTGGTTGACACCGACGAAGGGGACGTCCCAGGCCATGGCCAGGGCCTTCCCGTGGCTGAGGCCGACCAGGAGCGAACCGACGAGCCCGGGCCCGCAGGTGGCCGCGACGGCGTCGACCGGCGGGATGCCGGCCGCGCCGGCCCGCTCGAGCGCCTCGGCGATCACCGGCGTCAGCAGCTCGAGGTGGGCCCGGCCGGCCAGCTCGGGCACGACGCCGCCGTAGCGCGCATGGAGGTCGACCTGGCTCGACACCACCGAGGACACGATCGTCGGGCCGTCCGCGACCACCGCCGCCGCCGTCTCGTCGCACGACGTCTCTATGCCGAGCACCCTCACTTCGACACGGCCGGCCGGTTCTTGAGCTCGGCCTCGATGCCCGAGATCCGCTCCGCGTAGTCGGGCGACGGGAGGTCGTAGGCCCACATGACGTACGCGTCCTCGCCGGTCATCTGGTAGTAGCCCTTCCGAATGCCGACCGGGCTGAACCCGAACCGGCGGTAGAGCGCCTGGGCTCCGTGGTTGCCGAACGCGACCTCCAACGAGAGATGCAGGGCGCCGGACTCGACGGTGGTCCGGACCGCGTCGAGCAGGAGGAGCGTCGCAACGCCGCGGCGGTGGTACTCGGGGGCAACCGCGAGGGTGGTCACGTGAGCCTCCTCGCCACTGAACATGAGGCCGCGGTAGCCGACGACGTGTCGGCCTGCCTTTGCGACCCGGTACGACCGGCCGTGGCGAAGGGCCAGCTCCGACCCGAAGATGGTCGAGCTCCACGGCTCGGGGAACACCCGCTTTTCGATCTCGAGCACCGATCGCAGGTCCCGCCGGTGCATGCTGTGGATCTCGATGCCCGGCAGCGCGGCGCTCACGACCTCACCCGCCCGCACCGACAGGGGCCCGCTGCACCCAGTTGATCCGCGCGTCGGCGTCGCGCAGGTAGACCGCCACCACGTCGGTCGCGCCGAGCGGTGGCACTCCCGCGTCGAGGCGGGCCATGGCCAGCCGAACCAGGACCGCCGGATCGGGCGCGCCCAGCGCGTCGCCGGCCACGACGACGCGGCCCGGACGTTCGAGCAGGCTCCGGTAGCGGAGCCCCCCGTCGCCGCAGACGAGGACCGGCTCGTCATCCGCACCGATCACCTCGTCGACCACCGCCTCCGGCGTGTGTCGCATCGGTGCAGCCAGCGCGACCGGGGCCCATCCGTCGCCCCCCCGTGCATACCGGCCGACGAAGACCTCGGCCCGCCGACCGTCGACGACCGGGACGACGGTCCCCGGCCATCCCGACTCGAACGCGGCGGCGGCCAGGATCTCGAGGCTCGTCAGCGGGAGCACGCCGATCCCGAGCCCCTGGGCCAACCCCTTGGCCGTCGCGACCCCGACCCGGAGCCCGGTGAACAGGCCCGGACCGACGTCGACTGCGATCGCCTCGACGCGTTCGAGCCCGATCCCCGAGCGCGCCAACACCTCGGCGATCGCCGGCGCAAGGTTCTCGGCATGCCGACGGCGGCCGGTCACCGCGAAGGTTGCCCCGAGGCCCTCGCCATCGCCGACCGCTGCGCCGACCGTGTCGGTGGCCGACTCGATGCCGAGCACGATCATCGGGCACCCCGGACACGCTGGTCGGCCGCGAACGGCCGGAGGGCCGCCGCGATCTCGTCCCGCCGCCCGGCCCACGCCGGACCCCGAGCCGCCAGGTCCACCGTGCGGGGCTCGGCCCCGCCGTCTCGGCGTCGATCGGACTCGGTCGGGGCCAACGCGACCTCGAGCGCGCTTTCGCCGAGCACCGGTGCGCCTGCGTCACCCCATTCGACCAGCGCGACCGCCTCGCCCTCGATGAGCTCGGGCAACGCCAGGTCGGCCACCTCGGTCAGGTGATCGAGCCGGTACAGGTCGGCGTGGACCAGCTGGCGGACCGGCCCGGTGCCGGCGCACCGGTACTGGCGGACCAGGGTGAAGGTCGGCGAGGTCACCGGACCCGCCACGCCGAGGGCGGCGGCGAAGCCCTGCGCGAAGACTGTCTTGCCCGCGCCGAGCCCGCCGACCAGGAGGATGAGATCACCGGGACGGCTGTGCCCGGCCAACGCCCCCGCCAGTGATCGGGTGCCGTCGGGATCGTCGGTCCGGGCGCCGATCACCCAGCCCTCGGTCACGACGGCTGGGCGAGCAGGCGCTTCGCCCGGATGAAGTCGGCCCGCATCTCGGCCACGCCCTGGCCCCCCGAGCGCAGCGCATAGGCCGGGTGGTACGTGGGAACGAGCTGGCCCCGCCGGAACGGGTACGGCTTGCCCCGCAGCGCGTTGATCCCCTGGGTCGTGTCGAGCAACAACCGCGCCGCGAAGTTGCCGAGCGTCACCACCACCAGCGGGTCGATCAGGTCGATCTGCCCCTCCAGATAGGGGCGGCAGGCCTCGATCTCACCGGGCGCCGGGTCGCGGTTGTCGGGTGGGCGGCACTTGACCACATTCGCGATGTAGCACTGGCTCCGGTCCAGCCCGAGCTCCTCTTGCATCAGCCGGTCGAGCAGCTTGCCCGACCGTCCGACGAACGGCTCGCCTGCCAGGTCCTCCTCACGCCCCGGCGCCTCGCCCACGAACATCAGGTCCGCGTGCGGGTCGCCCACACCGAAGACGACCTGGGTCCGACCCTTGGACAGCGCACACCGGACGCAGCCCAGTGCCTCGGACCGAAGAGCCTCGAAAGCCACGGGCGTCCCCGGCCCAGCCACCGCGGAATCGTACCTGGGCCGGCGCGGGTGCCCCTGTGGCGCCCCGCCGGCGACGCTCAGGCGACGCGCTCGGCCGAGAACCGGTCCAACATGCCCGCGAGCGCGTCGGGCCGCTCGAGCATGACGAGGTGGCCGCACCCGGCCAGCACCTCGATCTCGGCGCGCGGTATGCGGGCCGCCATGACCCGGGCCCGCCGGGCCGGGGTGACGAGGTCCCTCGTGCCCACCACGACCAGGGTCGGGAACTCGATGTTGACCAGCTCGGCACGGACGTCGAACGCGAGGATCGGCACCAGCAGCTCCGCCATCGCCCGCGGCGACACACCCGCAGAGATCGAACGAACGAGCTCGACGTCGGCGGCCCGGGGCTGAGACCCGAAGCACACCCGAGCCCCCCACGTCGCGAGGTCGGATCCGGGATAGACCCCCTTCCCCCGCCGTTCGGCGAAGCGGGCCGCCCGCCCCGCCATCCGCCCGGTCACGGTCCCCATGGGACGGCCGACCGGGCCCGGGATGGCCGGGCCGGCATCCGTGGCCAAGAGCACGATGCTCGACGCGTACCGGGCCAACGCCTCGGCCCGCCGGAGCGCGGCCAACTGCAGCACCATGCCTCCCATGGAATGGCCGACGACGACGGCGTCGGTCACCCCGCGGTGCTCGAGGACGGCGAGCAGATCGTCGGCCAACCGTTCGAAGGAGTAGCCGCCCGAACCACCGATCGACTGGCCGTGCCCACGTTGGTCGAGGGCGATCACCCGGTGCCGGTCGGTCAGGTCGCGGAACTGGCGCGCCCAGACCCCGACCGCGAGGGTGATCCCATGGATCAGCACGATCGTCGGGCCCGTTCCGGCCTCGACGACGTGGATCCGGCCACCGTCGTCGGTCGGGACGAAGTGGTGGTCGACGTCGGGCATCGAGAGCCCGGCCGCGGTCAACTCGTCCTCCCCGGCCCGCCAGCGGCGGGCCAACGACCGCTCAAGCACGTAGGCGGCGGCGAGCAAGGTCCCGAACGCGACTCCACCGAGGACGCGGGAGCGCTTCATGGCGTCATGCGCGCGGGCCGGCGATCGTGCCGAGCCAGTGGCGGAAACCGGCCCTGGCCTCGGCCCGCGGGACGAGGGACACCCGCGGGTCCGCCCTGGCCTCGGCCCGTGGGACGCGGGGCACCCGGGGGCCGATGCCGACCAACACCTCATAGGAGATTGTGCCCAGCCGATCGGCCCACTCCGACGCGCCGACGAACGCGTCGCCCTGCCGACCGATCAGCACGACCGCGTCCCCGACCGAGACATCTCCGGCTTCACCGCAGTCGACGACGATCTGGTCCATCGTCACGGCGCCGGCCAGCGGTCGGCGGCGGCCGCCGATGAGCACCTCGCCCCCGGTCTCGAACAGCCGCCGCGGCACGCCGTCGGCGTACCCGATGGGAACGGTGGCCACGACGGAAGGCCCGGGCAGCGCGCGCAGGCGGCCGTAGGAGGGGCGCTCGCCGGCGGCCAGATGGCGGGTCGCGACCACCTGGGACCGCAGGGAGAGCACGGGCCGCAAGGAGAGGCCACCCGACGCGGCGGCGATCGTCGTGGCCATCGACGGGTTGGGCAGTTCGCCGTACAGCGCGATGCCGCTCCGGACGAGATCAAGGCGCGACCTCGGGTGTGCGATCGCGCCGGCCGAGTTGGCGGCGTGGCGCACGGCGGGGCGGATGCCGCGCGCGGCGAGCTCGCGGAGCTGTCGCTCGAGCTCCGCCACCTGGCCGTCGGTGAACTCCCGGTCCTCCGGGCTGTCTCCGTCCGCCACGGCCAGATGGGTGAAGACGCCCTCCAGGCTGAGGGACGGCGCAGCGTGCACCGAACCGACGAAATCGATGACCGCGTCGGGCGCGAGGCCGACCCTGTGCATGCCGGTGTCGACCTTCACGTGCACCGTGCCGCGACCACCGACACGGTCGGCCGCCCGCTCGACGGCGGACCTCCCCTCGTCTGTGTAGAGGGTTGGCGTCAACCTGTGCTCGATCGCGGCCTCGGCGGCGGCGGGAGCGACCTCGGACAGCAACAGGATCGGGGCCGTGACACCAGCGTTGCGCAGCTCGATCCCCTCGTCGACGATGGCAACGGCCAGCCCGGCGACGCCCGCTTCGATCGCCGTGTGCGCGACGGTGACGGCGCCGTGGCCGTAGCCGTCCGCCTTGACCACGGCGCACACCGCGGCGGGCGCAGCCACCTGCCGCATCAGGCGGATGTTGTGCCGCACCGCTTCGAGGTCGATCTCGGCCCAGGCCGGCCGCGAGCGACCCTCAGCCATGAGGCCCGCTCTCGATCTCCGACAGCCAGTCGGCCACGAGATCGGGAAGGTCGATCGACAGGAGGCCCTCCGACCGGCCCCGTCTCGCTGCGGCGCCGTGGACGTGTGCAGCGAACGCGGCCGAGCGCGGCGCGTCCACCCCCCGGGCGACGAACGCGCCGATGATCCCGCTCAACACGTCGCCGGTCCCGGCGGTTGCGAGCGCAGAGGTCCCCGCGGCGGCCATGAGGACGGGCGGCGGTGCGAAGCCCTCGCCCTCGGGTGCCGCGACCACGGTGAGGGATCCCTTGACCAGGACGACCGCGCCCGTCGACTCGGCCAGGCGGGTGGCCGCCGCGACGCGGTCGGGACCCGGATCGTGGCCGGCCAGGCGGCGGTACTCACCGTCATGGGGGGTGAGGACAACCGGCCGGTCCACCCCGTCGCCCAAGACCACCTCTCGGGCCGAGCGGGCGTCGCCGAGGGCGAACAATGCGTCCGCGTCGGCCACCACCGGCACCGGCGAGCGGGTGATGACCCTGCGCACCGCGTCCAGCGTCGCGTCGTCTCGACCGAGACCCGGGCCGATGACGAGCGCACGGCAGCGTTCGAGGACGGCCAGGACGTCGTCGGCCCAGTCCTTCTGGGCGAGGATCACCCGCACGGCCTCGTTCGGCCACGGCCCGGCCGATTCCTCGTCGGCGCCCGGCACGGCGAGGCGAACCATCCCGGCACCGGCCCGGGCGGCGCCCCGGCCGCACAGGAAGGCGGCGCCCTCCATCCCGGGTGAACCGGCGACGATGGCGACGGCGCTGACCCACTTGTGGGTGTTGCGCTCCCGCACCGGGAGTCCGGCCAGGTCGGCGTCCTCGACGAGGCCGATCGAGTTCGACTGGACCCGCACGCCGATGTCGGCGACCGAGACCTCTCCGCTCACCGACACGCCGGCTCCCATCAGCAAGCCCGGCTTCAACGCCGCAAAGGTGACCGTTCGGTCGGCCGCGAGGGCCCGGCCGGGCATCTCGCCGGTGTCGGCGTCCACCCCGGACGGGATGTCCACGGCCAGCACCGCCGTTCCCTCGGACACGACGGGGGCCGAATAGGCGCCCGAGAACCCGGTCCCGTAGGCGGCGTCGATCACGAGGTCACAACCATCGATGCGCCCGGGCGCGCTCGCAGCGTCGATCACGTCCACGACTGCCCCGCGGCGAGCGAGCGCGGCGGCGGCCACCCGACCGTCATTGCCGTTGTTGCCCTTGCCGGCCAGCACCACGATCCGTCGCCCGTAGGCGCCCCCGAGCATGCGGAGGGCCTCCGTCGCGACCGCGAAACCGGCCCGCTGGATCAGCTCGGACTCCCCCACCGAGCGGATGGCCGCAGCGTCGGCCACCCGCATCTCGGCGACGCTCACCACCGGTCGCACACTGGCCGCCTCAACGGGTCCAGGGCGCGCCGGACTCGGCCAACACCATGGCCATGGCCAGCTTGTCGGTGTGAGTCAACGAGACGTGCCACTTGGATATCCCGTGCTCGGCGGCCAGCGCCGCCGCCCGGTCGAAGAGCCGCAAGGACGGGGCGCCGCGCCGGGCCCCGGGCTCGGTCCCGCGCACCACCTCGACGTCGTGGAGGGCGAAGCCGCCGATGCCGGCGCCGAGCGCCTTCATCACCGCCTCCTTGGCCGCGAAGCGGGCGGCCAGGTGCTGGGCCGGGTCGCCGCGACCTGCCGCGTCGGCGCGCTCGGCATCCGTGAAGACCCGATCGGCGAGCGACGGCCGGCGGACGAGCACCCGGCGGAAGCGGTCGACGTCGACCGCATCGATCCCGATCCCCGACACGTGCGCCCCGCCCGTCGGAGGCATCACGGAGCTCACTCGACGGTCACGGTCTTGGCCAGGTTGCGGGGACGGTCGACGTCGTGGCCGTGCAACCGGGCGAGCCGGTACGCGAAGAGCTGGAGGGGAACGATGTCGACCACCGGCGCGAGCAGCTGATCGGCCGCGGGGACCCACAACACGTGGTCGGCGAGGGCCTCGGCCCGCTCGTCACCGTCGTTGGCCACGAGCACGACGGTCGCCCCCCGGCTCTTCACCTCGGCGATGTTGGACTGGAACTTGTCCCACAGCGGGTTGCGGGTGGCGATGCCCACGACGACGGTGCCCGGCTCGATCAACGCGATGGGCCCGTGCTTGAGCTCCCCGGCCGGGTACCCCTCGGCGTGGAGGTAGGAGAGCTCCTTCAGCTTCAGCGCTCCCTCCAGCGCGACCGGGAACCCGACGTTGCGCCCGAGATAGAAGAAGTCCCGCGCCGCGACGAGCGCCTCGGCGACCTCATCGACCTCCTTCTCACGCTTCAGCACCTCATCGATCATCCCGGGGAGCCGGTGCAGGGACTCCATGACCCCACCGATCTCATCGGCCGACATCGTGCTACGCACCTGGGCGAGCGTCAGGGCGAGCAGATCGAGAGCCACGATCTGCGCGAGGAGGGTCTTGGTCGCGGCGACGCAGATCTCGGGGCCCGCTCGCGTGTAGAGAACCGCGTCGGCGTCGCGGGCGATCGAGGAGTCCACGACGTTGGTCACGGCCAGCACCCTGGCCCCGCGTTGGCGTGCCTCCCGCAAGGCCAGCGCCGTGTCGAGCGACTCGCCCGACTGGCTGACCCCGACGGCGAGCGTCGTCGCATCGAGGACCGGGTCCCGGTAGCGGAACTCGCTCGCAATGTCGACCTCTGCCGCGACGCGCGCCCAGTGCTCGATCGCGTATTTGGCCAGCAACGCGGCGTGGTAGCTCGAACCGCAGGCGACGATGTACACCTTGGTGATCCGCCGAAGGTCGTCGTCGGACAGTCGGGCCTCGTCGAGGGTGAGCGAGCCGTCCGGCCGGTGCCGGTCGAGCAGCGTGTCGGCCACCGCCCGGGGCTGCTCCCGGATCTCCTTGCTCATGAAGTCCTCGTAGCCGCCCTTCTGCGCGGCGGCGAGGTCCCAGTCGATGCTCAAGGCCGGCGGCTCGACCGCCGCCCCGGCGACCGTGGTCACCCGCACCGAGCCCGGCCGCAGCTCGGCCAGCTGATCGTCGTCGAGCACGAAGAGGCGGTCGGTCTTGCCGAGCAACGCCGGGATGTCCGACGCCAGCAACGCGGCGCCGTCGGTGAGCCCGAGGATGAGCGGCGTGTTTCGCCGCGCCGCCACGAGGAGTTCGGGCTCGTCGGCGGAGACCACCGCGATCGAGAATGAGCCCTCGACCATCGTGAGGGTCACCCGCACCGCCTCGGTCAGGCTCAGGCCCCCTGCCATCTGCTCCTCGACGAGGTGGGCCAGCACCTCGGTGTCGGTCGCCGAGGTGATGGTGTGACCGGCCGCCTCGAGGCGCTCGCCGATCTCTGTGTGGTTCTCGATGATCCCGTTGTGCACGACCGCCACCCGGCCGGTGCAGTCGAAGAGTGGGTGGGCATTCTCGACCGACGGGTGGCCGTGGGTGGCCCAGCGGGTATGGCCGACGCCGGTCGTGGCCCCTCGAGGGGCCGAGGCGGCCAGGCCCCGCAGCGCTGCCACCGAACGGGTCCCGTCGGCCGCACGCACCCGCCACAACTCTCCGGGAGCGGTCAGGACCAGGCCTGCCGAGTCATACCCCCGGTACTCCAGGCGTTCCAAGCCCTCGACCAGCAGGTCAACGACGTCGTCGAGGCCGGTGGCCCCGATGATCCCGCACATGGCACACGAGGCTACCGGGACGGCGCCGGCTGCCTCACCGATGGCCCGGGCGCGGTGCCATGACCGTTGGTCCCAGAACGCGTCCCATCGGGCTTCGAGCGGCCCGCATGGGGCCGCTCACGACCCGGTCGGACGCCCCAACGAGCCCTCGACGGCCGCACACAGCCGGTCGACGGCGAGCTCGGCGGCCGCCGGATCGAAGGTCTCGACCATGACCCGGACCACCGGCTCGGTCCCGCTCGCCCGGAGCAGCACCCGACCGGTCGAGCCGAGCGACGCCTCGACCTCGGTGACCGTCGCCCAGACGTCGGTCGCACCGGCCAGGCGGTGCGGCTCCAGCACGACGACGTTGCGGAGCACCTGGGGGACCCGCTCGATGAGGCCGGCCGACAGCGGGGCCAGCCCGACTCCCGAACGGACGATGAGGTCGGCCAGCATCAGCCCGGTCAGGATCCCGTCTCCGGTGGAGGACAGCCGGGGGAACAGGATGTGGCCCGACTGCTCACCGCCGAGGTCGAAGCCGCCCGCCTCGAGCGCCCCCAGCACGGCCCGGTCCCCGACCGGCGTCTCGACCACCGAGATCTTCCGCTCGGACATGGCCAGGTGGAACCCGAGGTTGGACATCACCGTGACCACCACCGAGTCGCCGGCCAGCTGGCCCCGGCCGGCCATGTCGATCGCGAAGAGCGCGAGCAGCGTGTCGCCGTCGGCGATAACCCCGTGGTGATCGGCCGCGACCAATCGGTCGGCGTCGCCGTCGAAGGCCAGGCCGAGGGTCGCGCCACGCTCCAGCACGGCCGCCGACAGCGCTGCCGGATGGGTAGAACCGCACCCGTCGTTGATGTTCATGCCGTCTGGTCGGTCGAACACCACCTCCACTCGGGCGCCCACGGACTCGAAGACCGCCGGGGCAATTGCGCTCGCGGCACCGTTCGCGCAGTCGAGCACCACGTGCAGCCCGTCGAGGCGACGACCCCCCAACGCGGCGACGACGCCGCGCCGGTACTCATTAGCGGCTTCGCCGTCGACCACCACCGAACCGCCCGGTCGGGTGGACGGGCGTTCCGGCGAGTCGAGGAGCGCGTCGAGCTCTTCTTCGATCGCCTGTTCGGTTTCGACGGGGAGTTTGGTGCCCTCGGCGCTGAACAGCTTGATGCCGTTGTCTTGATACGGGTTGTGGGAGGCCGAGACGACGGCAGCCGGGATGCCGCGGGCCCGGGCCGCGAACGCCACGCCCGGAGTCGGCAGGACACCCACGTCGGCGACCGCGACGCCCTCGGCGGCCAGGCCTTCGCTGAACGCGCCCTGGAGCGAGGGTCCCGACAGACGGGTGTCGCGCCCGATGACGAAGCCCGGGGCCTCGAGGACTCTGGCGGTGGCCCGGCCCAGGGCGAGGGCGAGGGCTGCGGTCAGGTCGACATCGGCAACCCCTCGCACACCGTCGGTGCCGAAACGTGCTCGGCCCACCCCGTTACCGCTTGGAGTACTGCGGCGCCTTGCGGGCCTTCTTCAGGCCGTACTTCTTGGACTCCTTCTCTCGGGCGTTGCGGGTGAGAAGGCCGGAGCGCTTCAAGATGGGCCGGTGCTCGGGGTCGAGCAGGCACAGCGCGCGGGCGATGCCGAGGCGCAGCGCCCTGGCCTGGCCCGACACGCCGCCGCCGTCGATGGTGGCGTCGATGTCGTAGGCCTCGGTGGTGTTGGTGAGCCGCAACGGGTCGGTGACCGCCATGCGGTGGCTGGCCGAGGTGAAGTACTCCTCGAACTCGCGGCGGTTGATCTTGATGGCGCCGGTGCCGGGGCGGAAGCGCACGCGCGCGACGGCCTGCTTGCGGCGACCGGTTGTCTGGCTGAGGGGCGCTGGCATGTGCTGGGTCTTCCTCTGACTAGGCCTGGCGGCGGGCGTGAGGGATGTCGAGTGGCTGGGGTGACTGGGAGGCGTGCGGGTGGTCCGGCCCCGCGTAGACCTTCAGCTTGGCCAGCTGCTGGCGGCCCAGCGTGTTCTTCGGCAGCATCCCCCGGACGGCCCGGCGGACCAGCTCGGCCGGCTGGTTCTCGAGCAGGGACGCGTAGCTGCGCTTCCGGAGGCCGCCCGGGTAGCCGCTGTGGCGGTAGGCGAACTTGGTCTCGCCCTTGTCGGCGGTCATGACGACCTTGTCGGCGTTGATCACGACCACGTGGTCGCCGGTGTCGGTGTGCGGGGCGAAGATCACCAGGTGCTTGCCCCGCAGCACCCGGGCAACCTCGGTGGCGAGGCGGCCGAGGACCAGGCCCTCGGCATCGACGACATGCCAGGCCCGTTCGATCTCAGCTGGCTTGGGGACAAAGGTACGCACAGAAGATTCCTTGCTTGCGTCGCCGTGGGCGGCGGATCGGCCGGCCGGGGAGGGCGAGGAGCGACCCTCAAGGATATGGCACGGAGCGGGCGGGCGCCACACGCGTCAGCCCAGGTAGGACACCGAGACCAGGCACAGGCCGTTCGGGGGGGCCGGTCCGGGCAGCCCCGAGCGGTCGCCCGCCCGCAATGCGGCCACCACGTCGGCAGAGGTCGGGCCGCCCTTTCCCACCTCGACCAGCTCGGCCACCAGAGAGCGGACCATCTGGTGGCAGAACGAGTCGGCCTCGATCTCGAATCGGAGCAGTCGTCCGGCCATGGCCGGGGCCGGGGCCGCGTTGGCGTCGTCCGCCTCGGCCCCGTTGGCGACGGTCCAGCCGGCCCGCCGCACCCTCCTCGTCACCGGCTCGCCCCTGGGGGACCCCGGCGGGCGGCGGCAGAACGCCCCGAAGTCGTGCTCGCCGACCAGGACGTCGGTGGCCGCCGCCATCCGCTTCAGATCGAGGGGGGCGCTGACGTGCCAGGCGACCGGCGCCAGCAGCGGGTCGGCGACGGGCCCGTTCCAGACCAGGTACCGGTAGCGCCGCGCCGTGGCCGACCGGCGGGCGTCGAACCCCTCCGGGGCCGGCCCGGCCTCCTTCACCACCACCGCCGGGGCGACCTGGCGGTTGAGGGCGATCAGGAGGTCGTCCGCCCCCATCGGCCGGGTCGTGCCGCCGCGCCGGATCTTCGGCAGGTTGGCCGGGAGGTCGACATGCACCACCTGTCCGCGCGCATGGACCCCGGCGTCGGTGCGGCCGGCGCAGGTGATCTGCGGGGGCTCGCCCAAACGGGCCGTCCGGGCGATGGCCGCGGCGAGCGCGCCGGCCACGGTGTCCTGGTTCGGCTGCGCAGCGAAGCCGTGGAACGCGCTGCCGTCGTAGGCGACGAGGAACCGCCAGCGGGTGCGGGTCGGGGCCTCCGGAGCGGCCGAGTGGGCGGGGGGCCTCGGCGCGGGGACGCGCTTGGCCCGGGTGCCGGGCTTCGGGGTGGCGGCCTTGCGGGGCGCGCCCGGCGGCACCGGCCTAGACGAGCTCGATGCGCGCCATCGGCGCGTTGTCACCCGGGCGCGGGCCGAGCTTCAGGATCCGGGTGTAGCCCCCCGGCCGGTCGACGTAGCGGGGCGCGATCTCTTCGAACAACTTGTGGGCCATGTCCTTGTCCCGGATGAACGCGACGACCTGGCGGTGTTGGTGGAGACCGCCCTTGCGGGCCGCCGTGATGCACTTCTCGACGACCGGTCGCAGGGCCTTGGCCTTGGACTCGGTGGTGACTATCGCCTCGGCTGCGATGAGCGATGCGACCAGGTTGCCGAGCATGGCCTTCTGGTGGGCCGCGTCGCCGCCGAGACGGCGGCCGCGGGTGGGCGTTCCGCGCATCGGTCCCTAGTCCTTCGTCCGGAGCGACAGGCCCCGCTCATCGAGCCGTTGGATGACCTCGTCGAGCGACTTCTGACCGAAGTTGGTGATGCCCAACAGATCGTCGAGGGTCCGGTCGACCAGTTCGCCGATCGTGTTGATCTGGGCCCGCTTCAGGCAGTTGCGGGGACGCTCGGACAGGTCGAGCTCCTCGATGCGAAGATCGAGGTCGGGCGAGCCGCTGGACGTGCTGCCCGTCTCGCCGAGCTCGAGGCCGCGGGGGGCGTCCTCGAGGTCCGCCACCAGGCCGACCAGCGTGCGCAGGGTGTCCCCGGCCGAGGCCAGGGCCTCCCGGGGGCTGATCGTCCCGTCGGTCTCGATCTCGAGGACCAGGCGGTCGAAGTCGGTCGACTGCTCGACCCGCACCGACTCGATGTCGAAGGTCACCCGGCGCACCGGGGAGAAGATCGAGTCGATCGGGATGACGCCGATGATCGTCGAGCGCTTGTTGCGGTCGGCGGACACGTAGCCGCGGCCCCGCTCGACCGTGATGTCGAGGGCGAGGCGGCCCTTGGCGTTCAGGCCGGCCAGGTGCAGGTCCGGGTTGAGGATCTCAACGCCGGTCCGGGTCTGGATGTCGGCCGCGGTTGCGTCGCCGGGACCCCGCTTGTCGATCCGCAGCGTCACCGGCTCGTCCTCGTCCATCCGGACCAGGAGGTCCTTCAGGTTGAGGATCAGGTCGGTCACGTCTTCTTTGATCCCGTTGAGGGTCGTGAACTCGTGCAACGCCTCGTCGAAGCGGACCTGGGTCACCGCGGCACCCGGGATCGACGACAGCAGCGTGCGCCGCAGCGAGTTCCCGAGCGTGTGCCCGAAGCCGGGGTCGAGCGGACCCATCGCGAATCGCTGGGTGTGGTTCTGCTCCTCGCCGACGGGCTCGACGGTCGGTCGCTGGATGATCAGCATTGCTGGGCTCCTCGGTATTCGTTCGTGGGGGGACGGCGGGCTTCTCGGTCGCCCGGGCCGCTACTTCGAATAAAGCTCGACGATGAGCTGCTCTTGGACCGGCTCGTCGATGTGCTCGCGCAGTGGCGGGTTGAGCACCTCGACTGCGAACCCGGCATCGCCGGCCTCGAGCCACGGCGGCCGCTGCCGGTCCAGGGTGTCCATGTTGCGACGCACCGCGAACATCTGGCGGGACGCCTCCTTCAGGTTCACCACGTCGCCCTTGCGGACGCGGTAGCTCGGGATGTCCACCCGGCGACCGTTCACATGCACGTGCCCGTGGCGGACGAACTGGCGGGCCTGGCGGCGGCTGGCGCCCCATCCGGCCCGGAAGACCACGTTGTCGAGGCGCATCTCGAGCATCCGGAGGAGGCTCTCGCCGGTGATGCCCGACTCGCGGTTGGCCTCCTCGTAGAGGTTGCGGAACTGCTTCTCCAAGAGCCCGTAGATGCGGCGGGCCTTCTGCTTCTCCCGCAGCTGGGTCAGGTACTCGGAACCCTGACGCATCCGGTCGCGGCCGTGCTCGCCGGGCGGGTAGGCGCGGCTGTGCCGATCGGTGACGGCCTCTGACACCGGGCACTTCAGCGAATAGCAGCGCTCGCCCTTCAAGAAGAGCTTCGTGCGCTCACGCCGACATAGCCGGCAAACCGGTCCTGTGTATCGAGCCATGCTCGGTCCTACCTGCGCTTCCTGTGCGTTCTCAAACCCGCCGGCGCTTCTTGGGCCGACAGCCGTTGTGCGGAATGGGTGTGACGTCCTTGATGCCGACCACCTCGATGCCGGCCGCAGCGAGCGAGCGGATGGCGGTCTCGCGACCCGAGCCCGGTCCACGCACCAGCACGTCGACCTTGCGGACCCCGTGCTCCATGGCCCGGCGGGCGCACGCCTCGGCGGCCAGCTGCGCCGCGAAGGGGGTGGACTTGCGGGAGCCCTTGAAGCCGACGTTGCCGGCCGAGGCCCACGCGAGGACGTTGCCCTCGGGGTCGGCGATCGTGACGACGGTGTTGTTGAACGAGCTCTTGATGTGGGCCACGCCGTAGGCGATGTTCTTGCGCTCCCGACGCCTCGGGCGCCGGCTGCCTCCCTGGGCCTTGGAGCCCTGCTGCTTGGTCGGACGGGGGGGCATCTACTTGCGCACCTTCTTCTTCCCGGCCACCGTCTTCTTGGGGCCCTTGCGGGTGCGGGCGTTGGTGTGGGTCCTCTGCCCGTGCACCGGGAGCCCCCGACGATGCCGGATCCCCTGGTAGCAGTTGATCTCCTGCTTGCGCTTGATGTCCTGGGCGACGTCCCGGCGGAGGTCACCCTCGACCCGGAGGCTCGCGTCGATGTAGTTGCGGAGGCGGCTGACCTCTTCGTCGGTCAGGTCACGGACCCGGGTGTTGGGGTCCACGTCGGTGCTCGCGCAGACCTGCTTGGACACGGTGTTGCCAATACCGAAGATGTAGGTGAGGGAGATCTCCACCCGCTTCTCTCGCGGGATGTCGACGCCGGCGATTCGAGCCACTCTTGTCTTCTTCTCCTCAGCCTTGACGCTGCTTGTGCCGCGGGTTGTCGCAGATGACGACCACCCGGCCGTGACGCCGGATGATCTTGCACTTCTCGCAGATCCGCTTGACGCTCGGTCGGACCTTCACGTCTCGTTCCTCGTCCTTCTCGCCACGCCGCTTGGCGTGCTCACTTGTACCGGTAGGTGATGCGCCCCCGACTGAGGTCGTAGGGCGTGATCTCGACCTGCACCTTGTCGCCGGGCAGGATCCGGATCCTGTGCATCCGCATCCGCCCAGAGCTGTGCGCCAATACCTTGTGCCCGTTCTCGAGCTCGACCCGGAACATGGCGTTGGGCAAAGGCTCCGTCACCGTCCCGTCCAGCACGATGGCGTCTTCCTTGGGCTTTGGCAGGTGTCTCTCCTCGTTCTTCCTCCGACCGCCCCGAGCACCGCGCGGTACACGGGTCCGAGGGGATCGGCGGTGTGACCAGCGAACGCGGGTCCATAGCAAGCTTCGGACGGGCGCGGCAGGCCGACCTGAGATTTTATCGCGCGCCCGGGAAATTGCCACCCCGGGAGCGATATTCGCCATGATCGGGCCCCGAGCCTGCCCGGGAACCTCGTTTCCATCCTAAGGGGCTCAGCCGAGACCCGCGTACCCGGAGCCAGCGTTGCTCGAATTCGCCGCCCGCACAAGGCTCGGGTCGGCGGAACAGCCCCGCCGAGGCCGTCAACAATTTGATCAAGCGGTTGGGAGAGGCCCTTGACAACCGAAGAATCATTATATCACTATAACTATTATGATAGTTGAAGTAACTGGGGCAAGCCCTGCCGTCGCCCCTGAATTCAGCCGGCGGCGGCGCATCGGCATCCTGTTCATCTGCTCGATGAGCCTGCTCATGGTGGGTCTCGACGTAACCATCGTCAACGTCGCCCTGCCCTCGATCGGCCGCGACTTCCACGCGCCGCTGTCGGGCCTGCAGTGGACGGTGGACGCCTACACCCTGGTGCTGGCCAGCCTGCTCATGCTCTCGGGCTCGACCGCCGACCGACTCGGACGCCGGCGCACCTTCGTCATCGGGCTGCTCACCTTCGCCGCGGGCTCACTGCTGTGCAGCCTGGCCCCCAACCTGACCACGCTGATCATCTTCCGCATGGTCCAGGCGGTGGGCGGATCGATGTTGAACCCGGTGGCCATGTCGATCATCACCAACACCTTCACCGTCCCCCGGGAGCGGGCCCAGGCCATCGGGGTCTGGGCCGCCGTGGTCGGGGTGTCCATGGCCCTTGGCCCGGTGGTTGGTGGTCTTCTCGTGACCTCGGTCGGTTGGCGGTCGATCTTCTGGATCAACATCCCCGTCGGGCTGACCGCGGTAATCCTGGCCCGGCGCTACATCCCCGAATCCAAGGCACCGGTGGCGAGGAAGGTGGACATCCCCGGGCAGGTGCTCGTGATCACGCTCCTGGCCTCGCTCACCTACGGCATCATCGAAGCCCCCGACCGGGGTTGGTCGTCGGCCATCATCGTCGGGGCCTTCTTCGTTACCGCCGTGTCGCTGGCTGCGCTCTTGATCCGCGAGCGCCGGGTCAGCGAGCCGCTCATCGACCTGCGCTTCTTCCGGTCGGTGCCGTTCGCCTCGGCCACGGTCATCGGCGTTGCCGCCTCCGCCGCCCTCGGTGGGTTCCTCTTCCTCAACACGCTCTACCTCCAGGAGGTGCGCGGGCTGTCCCCGCTCCAGGCCGGGATCGATACCCTGCCCATGGCGGCAATGACCATGCTCCTTCCGCCGTTCTCGGGCCGACTCGTCGGCCGCCGTGGCAGCAGGATCCCCCTCGTCATTGCCGGCGCCACGTTGGGCACCGCGTGCCTCATGCTGGTCGGACTGAGCGCCACGACCCCGTTCACGTGGTTGTTCACTGCGTACGTGATCTTCGGCATCGGCTTCGGTTTCGTGAACGCGCCGATCACCAATGCCGCCGTTTCGGGCATGCCCCGAGCCCAGGCCGGCGTGGCTGCCGCCATCGCCAGCACGTCTCGCCAGATCGGCCAGACCCTGGGCGTGGCCGTGGTTGGCGCTCTGGTGTCCTCCTCGTTGAAGGCGGGGCACCACGACTTCGCCCGGGCCAGCCGGGCCGGCTGGTGGGTCCTGGCCGGATGCGGTGCAGTGGTGTTGGTCCTCGGTCTGGTCGCGACCTCGTCTTGGGCCAGGGGCACAGCCCAACGCACGGCCGAGGCCATCAACCCCGAGTTCCTCGAAGGACAGACGAGATGACGGCGAGCGGCCGTCACGACGACGCGGCGCGCAAGGCGTGGCAGGCGATGGCCGATCTGGTGCTGGACAACGAGCGCCGACGAGAGGTCAGTGAACAGGTCGGTCTGAGCTTCGGAAAGATCAGGGCATTGCGACGGATCGCCGGTCGGCCCATGCCCATGGGGGAGCTGGCCGCCCTGCTCGGCGTGGATCCACCCAACCTGACGACGGTGGTCGATGACCTCGAAGGCGCGGGCCTGGTGGAACGCAGGGCCCATCCCACCGACCGGCGGGCCAAGATCGTGGTGGCCACCGCTGCCGGTGCCGCGCTGGCCCGACGGGCCGAGCAGATCCTCGAGCGGCCACCGGTGGGCCTGTCCGAGCTGCCGGCCGGTGACCTCGAGACCCTGGAGCGAATCTTGTCCCGGGTCCGGCGGGATCGAGCGCTCGGCCGCTGACCCGGCAGCCCGCCCGGCCACACGAGCCAGGACTTCGTCGCGGCCGCCCTGAAGTGGACGGAGAGGCCCGGTCGGGGAAGCGCCTTGCTGGCGGAAACCGGCTGGCGCTCTAACGGTGCAGGAGGAAGCGTTGGCGACCGTTCTCGACCGGGCCGAGCGGCTTCACGCTGGGCTTCTCCGGGTACGGAGGTGGCGATGACCTCGCCTCGGCCGTTCGAGTGCGCGCTGTCGAACCCACCGTCTCCCTCCCATTCGCCGGCCAGTGGCCCGAGCGGGCCCCACTCTTCCGGCACCGCCAATCTTCTAGGGAATGGTGAAGATCTGCGGGCCGTCGTCGGTCACCGCGATCGTGTGCTCGAAGTGCGCCGACAACGACCCGTCGGCCGTCACCACGCTCCACTGGTCATCGAGCATCCGGGTGGCTGCCCGGCCGAGATTGATCATGGGCTCGACCGCGAAGACGTTGCCGGCCTTCATCGTCGGCCCGGGGGAACCGGGCCAGTAGTTGGGCACCTGAGGCAGTTCGTGCATGGCCGTTCCGATGGCATGCCCGACGTACTCGCGGACCACCGAGAACCCGGCCGCCTCGGCCACGCTCTGGACCGCCCGGCCGATCTCGTGCAGGCGGTTGCCGACCTTCATCTGGTCGATTCCGGCGAAGAGCGATGCCTCGGTGACCTCGAGCAAC
>Ga0182018_10001718_pt1 | contig 24049 bp, 27 predicted proteins | sample 812P2MmetaG_FD_120490 | JGI IMG/M metagenome (GOLD analysis project Ga0182018, IMG submission 120490) | Permafrost microbial communities from Stordalen Mire, Sweden - 812P2M metaG | ecosystem: Environmental > Terrestrial > Soil > Wetlands > Permafrost | place: Sweden: Stordalen | collected...
CGCGACGAGGCTCACGTCACGAATTATCTCGCGCGGCAAATCCTCGAATTCGCTGGAAAGCTTCCACCCACACAATAAGACGCGCGCGGCACGTCGCCGCGGCGGCGCAGCCCGTCCTGGAGCGAACACTTCGCGCAGGATTTTGCCCGATTTCGCGGGCTTGGCAAGCCTCCGCCAAGCGGCTATCATGACCGCGCGAAACCAACCAAATTGAGTTCACGGAAAGCGAGCTGATGGATTCCTCGGAGCAGCAGCACTGCAAGAAACTTGCCGCGGAAGCGGCCGCGAAGCTCGTGGAAGACGGCATGGTTGTCGGGCTTGGCACCGGCTCCACAGCCGGGCTCTTTCTTAGCGCGCTCGGCCGGCGTATTTCCGAGGAGCGTCTGCGGATTAGCGGAATCCCGACTTCGGACCAGACGGCGGAGCTGGCGCGCGGCCTGAAAATTCCGCTGACCAGTTTCGCCGAGCACATTCAAATTGACCTGACGGTGGATGGCGCGGACGAAATCGAGGCGGGCACTCTCTATCTGATCAAGGGGCACGGCGGAGCGTTGTTGCGCGAGAAAATTGTGGCGGCGGCGAGCAAGCGCATGGTCGTGGTTGTGGACGAGTCGAAATTGAGCGAGCGGCTTGGCTCTCTGGTTTCGGTGCCGGTCGAGGTGGTGCAGTTTGGCTGGGAAGCCACGCAGCGCCGGCTCAGCGAGCTTGGCGGGAGTCCCGCGCTGCGGCTCGGCAAAGACGGCAAGCCATTCATCACCGACGGCGGACACTACATCGTTGATTGCGCCTTCGGACCGATGGAAAACCCGAAGGAAATCGCGCACCACCTCGACCACGTGGTCGGTTCGGTGGAACACGGGATGTTTTTGAAGTTCGCGAGCGAGGCTTTCGTCGGAGGGCGCGACGGAGTGAAAATCCTGCGGAAAACCACCGGCTGAAGTTCAAAACTAAACGGCACGGAGCGGAACGCGGTTTATTGCATTTGCCGCATCCCGCCCCCGCCCTGCACTTCCCCGCCCCTAATTCTTTGTGGTCTTCGCTTGCGGATAGACCGCGTCCAGCGCGCCCCACAGCGCCTTCAGGCTGCGTTCGGCGGTGCAGAGCACTCCGAACGCGTCCTCGTCCTTTTGGGTCGCGAGCCACGCGCGCCAGGCAGCACGGTGGCGCACATCCGCCTCCTCGTGCACGCCGAAATAGGCGAGCGCGCGCGGTTCCGTGATGTTGTAGAAACGCCGCAGCCCTGAAATCTTCTGCGTGGCGATCTCCGGCACCTGGGCTTCATACGCGTAGAACGAAGCAACCGCTTGCGTCATCGAGCCCTGCGACGCGACCTCATCATAGGTATCGAGCAGCGCCGCAATCCCCGGCAGCGGACGCGCTCCGTCGAGCGCCGCATCGCTCACGCCGAGCGATTGTGCAAACTGGCGCCACAGCGACGAGTGCGGCCCCGAGGGGTCGAGCTCCTCCGCGAGATTCTCTTTCACCAGCAGGGCGAGCGGGCCGTTCGCGCGGCCGGCGAGTTCCTTCAGATTTTCGGGGAATGCGCGGACGTGTTGATAATACTGCTCCGCATAGAGCTGGAGCGATTCCTTCGGAAGCTTGCCTTCAGTCCACGCCTGATAGAAGGGATGTTTCAACAGGTGGTGCTCTGCGATCAAACCATCCAGCGATTCAAGCATCGTCTTTGCCGGTGCACGGTTCTTCGCCATCTCGGTTTTCGGCCCTTTGATTATGTTTTGAATTTGAAATCGGCGGAATATTACTCGATCTGATTTCGGAAATCCAGCGCGAGGCTTCTCCCCAAGTTACTTTCTAGACAAACCCGCCGCCTGCCCGCACTCGACGCGGTTCCGGCGGTTTGCTGACCACGCTCAGTGCAAGCCCGACCAATCATCGGCGAGCAGGATGGAGTTGCTGGGGTTGGAGGGATCGTACTTCACGCTGGCGGTCTGGCCGGCGGCCACACGCGTCAGATGCAGCCGCTCTTCTAGGCCGGTGATATCCTGCGCCGTTTCATACGTTACGCCGGAAATCGCGTACGTGTAGTAGAGCAGTCGCTGCGGAGCGGGCGCGTCTGCGCCACCGTGCGTCTTAGCGAGGGTGACAGGGCGCTTGGCATCCTCCGTCCCACCCGATGGCATGGCGCGGCCGTGTTCCACGATTTCCAGCACCTGTCCCTCGACGATGCGGCCCACGCGATTCAGGTAGGCGCGGCGCTCGCGTTCAATCTGGCCGGCGTCCGGCCGTTTGCGCCGTAGCCAGAAAAAGATGCTCACTGCCACGAGCACCACAAGCCCGGCCAGCGGAAGCAGATTTTGCCAATCGGAGAGAAAGTTCTTCAAGGCAGGTATCTTAACGCAGCCCGGCGTTTGTACAAATCATCTCGCGGGCCGTGACGTAGGTAAGTAAACGGCATATGGCTGCGACGGAAAGAGCTGCTGCGGCCGAAACGCGGCCTTCAATCTTTCGGGGCCACGACGGTATTGCGGAGACTTCCGATGCCGCCGACGCGCACTTCCACCACATCGCCGGCAACCAGGGGCCCAACTCCGGCGGGCGTGCCTGTCGTAATCAGATCGCCCGGCTCCAGGGTCATCGCCTCGGCAATCCAGCGGAAAACCACCTCAATCGAAAAGACCATATCGGACACGCGCCCGGACTGTTTCCTGGCGCCGTTGACGAAGGTCTCGATGGTCGTATCCCCGGACGGGTGTTCGGTTTCAACCACGGGGCCGAACGGGCAGAACGTGTCGAAGCCCTTGCCGCGCGTATATTGGCCGTCGAGCCTCTGCAGGTCGCGCGCCGTGACATCGTTCAAGCATGTATATCCGGCGATATAGGGACGGATATCATCCGTCGGACGCGGGTGCGAACACCGGCGTCCAATGATGAACGCGAGCTCGCCCTCGAAGTCCACGCGCTTCGAAATCCGCGGGAGCACAATCTGATCTTCCGGCGCGATGATTGACGATGGCGGCTTCGAGAAGATGATCGGCTGCTTGGGAGTCTCGGAGTTCATTTCGGCGGCATGATCCATGTAATTCTTGGCCATGCAGATAATCTTGCTCGGCCACGACGGCGGAACGAATCGTACGGCGGTCACGGGCCATTGTTGGCCCGTCGGTTTGCGCTCACCCCAAATCTCGCCGGAAATTTCACGGACGACGCCGCCCTCGATAATTCCCGCGTGAGAGCTCGCGTACACCTCAGCCGGAGTCTGGCTCGGATGCTTTGCGGCGAAATCGAGCGGCTGGATTCGGCAGAGTTTCATCGGCTGTGACGAGCTGCCTCGCGCGCAGCTGCTTTGCGGCCCGGCGTCAACGGATGGCGCCGAGCGTGAAGGAGCATGCCGCAGACCCACGATCCGACGGCGAGGATTCCATACACCACGGTTCCCTCGATCAGAGCCTGGAAGGGCGTGCGCAGGACCTGGAACAGATCCCGGAAATAAAATGCCGCCAGATCGTACGCGGCCACGAACATCACCCATCCGATAATGGCCGCGCCAAACATCTGCAGGGGGCGATTGAGAAACCGGATGGCCGGAACCAGCATCAGCAGCACGAACAGTGTGTAGCAGGCCGCGTTTCGCTCGAAAGCGTACTTCTCAAGCGCCGGAATGCGGTTCGCGGCAACAAGCGCCCCCAGCATCGCGACAATCAGCAGAGCGCCACCGTAAACGCCTGTCCGGATGGCGGAGCCGGACTGCAAAACTGGAATCGAGTCTTTTCGGATTGTGGGCGGTAATTCAATCATGGCGTTGCCTGGCTTTCGGCCGGCACGCCGCTGGAGACGACCGCACTGGAGGAACTCTCGTTCCCCGCGTGGTCGACGGCAGTCACACTGTAGTAATAACGGTGGCCGGGCTGCACATTCATATCGCGAAACGCGGGCGTAAGCAACAATTCAGTGTTCAACCTGTTCCCGGGATTGCCCGCCTGGTCACTTCGATAGACGTTGTAACCGGCGATGTCGGTTTCAGGATTAATCGCCCACGATAGCTCGAGGTGCGCGGCAGTCTCGCCCTGCCTCAAAACCAAAACGACCAGCAGACCCTGCGGCGCTCCCGGAGGAAACGTGTCGCGAGGCGTGACCTCCGCGAGATTCGAGTTGGCCGATTCCAGCGCTTCGCCCGGATACTGCACCACGCTCCGGACGGAGTACACGTAAGTCGTGCCAAACGCAAATTGCGTATCCTGATAAGGAGCGGACGGAGTTTCGCCGATCTTTACGAGGGGCGATTTCAGTTTCAGGCCTTCCGCGGAAGCGGTACCTGAGTCGGGCTCTCCGCGATAAATATCGTAACTAGAAATCGCTGGTGCGGAACCAGCGAGCGTCTTTGCGGGTGCGGTCCAGGTGAGCACGACGCCCGAATGCGTTACCTCCGTCTTTAGGTCCCCGATGGCGTCCGCAGCGGGATAGACGCGCACCACCACCGCGTTCGAATTCGCCGAGGGCTTTTTCTCGGAAACTTGTGTCCGCACGAGATAAATCGCCGCACTGTCGGGATGCTGTGCGAAATCCTCGGCTCGAAGCGAATCGGCATAGTGAATGTGGCCCTGTTCTGTGTAATGGTCCTCCATCGCGACGGGGATCGTGACCAGCAGCGTTGGGTTTGCGGGCGCAACAGGGGTCGCTTGGCCGGCCTCAGGGGGTTTTTCAAAATCGCGATAGATTTCAATCTCGGGAAGGCGCTGCAGCGGGCGGCGGTCCGCCGTTTGCGGCGGTAGTGTGAACGTGAGGACCACGTCGTTGCCCGCTTGCGCGGCGGCCAGGTCGGTGATGGGCGCCGGAGTGGGCGGCTTGCGTTCGTAGGGCTCGCCCGGCGCGGCGCAGCCGGCCAGGAACGCGGAAAAACAGGAAACAGAAAGTAAAAAATGGAAAGTGGGAAGACTCTTGTGAATTCGGCGGAGAAGTGCGCTGGGAGCGCCTTCCCATTTTCGATTTTCCATTTTCGATTTTCTACAGAATATAGCGGCTCAGGTCCTGGTCCTTCACGATGTCCGCTAGCTGCTTCGTGACGTACGCCGCATCCAGCTTGACTGTTTTCTTTTTCATTTCCGGCGCCTCGAAGGAAATTTCCTCGAGGACCTTTTCCAGAATCGTATGCAGCCGGCGCGCGCCGATGTTCTCTGTGTGTTCATTGACCCGGGCGGCGTAGCGGGCGATGGACGCGATGGCGTCTTCGCTGAAGGAGAGCTTGAGCCCCTCGGTATCGAGCAGCGCGATGTACTGCTTGATGAGCGCATTTTTCGGCTCGGTGAGGATGCGGATGAAATCGGCCTCGGAAAGCGAGCTGAGCTCGACGCGAATGGGGAAGCGCCCTTGCAACTCCGGGATCAAGTCCGAGGGTTTGGCGGTATGAAACGCGCCCGCGGCAATGAACAGGATATGGTCGGTGCGGACCATGCCGTATCGCGTGTTGACCGTCGTGCCCTCGACGATCGGCAGAATGTCCCGCTGCACTCCCTCGCGAGAGACATCCGGCCCGTGACCGCTTTCGCGTCCGGCGATCTTGTCAATTTCGTCTATGAATAAAATCCCCATCTGCTCGACGCGATCCACGGCCACCCGTGTTACCTGGTCCATGTCAATCAGCCGGTTCTCTTCCTCCTGAATGAGGTAGTCGAAGGCCTCCGACACGGTCATCTTTCTCTTCTTCTTCTGTTGACCGAACATTCCCGAGAGCATGTCCTTGACGTTGATGTCCATTTCCTCGACGCCCTGGTTCGTGATGATCTCAAACGAAGGCATCGAGCGCTCGCGGACTTCCACTTCCACCAATCGCTGATCGAGCTTCCCTTCGCGGAGTTGCACGCGCAGCTTGTCGCGCGTCCGCTGGACTTGTTCGCGGCGCTGGGCTTCGGTGGTGGGGCCGGCGTCGGCTGGCAGGGGCGATGCAGGGAGCAGCAGATCGAGCAAGCGTTCCTCCGCCGATTGCTCGGCGCGCTCCGCGACCTCATCGAGCTTTTCCTCGCGCACCATGTCAATGGAGGTTTCCACCAGATCCCGCACCATGGATTCCACGTCGCGGCCCACGTAACCCACTTCCGTGTATTTCGAGGCTTCCACCTTTACGAACGGGCAGCCGGCCAGGCGCGCCAGGCGCCGTGCGATTTCGGTCTTGCCGACGCCCGTCGGCCCGATCATCAGGATATTCTTCGGCAGGATTTCTTCGGCCAGCTCGGGCTGCAGTTTCTGCCGCCGTACGCGGTTGCGCAGCGCGATGGCCACGGCTTTCTTCGCCGCATTCTGCCCCACGATGTATTTGTCGAGCTCGACCACGATTTCCCGCGGCGTCAGCTCGTCGAACGACGGAAGGGGCTCGGGCTCCGCAGCCTGTTGGTCTCCGGACAAATAGATCACCATGTCTTTCTCCGACTTCCCGGTCATAGTTCTTCGATGCTGAAATTCGCGTTGGTGAAGATGCAAATTTCGCTGGCGATGCGCATGGCTTCCTGCGCGATGTCCTTGGCGCTCATCTTCGTGTGCTTGGAAAGGGCGCGCGCGGCGGCCAGCGCGTAGGGTCCGCCCGAGCCGATCGCGCAGATGCCGTCGTCCGGCTCGATCACGTCGCCGTTGCCGGAGAGCAGGAATGTGCCTTTCGCGTCGGCTACGATCAGCAGGGCATCCAGGTGGCGCAACGAGCGGTCCGTGCGCCATTCCTTGGCCAGCTCGACCGCGCTGCGCGCCAGGTTGCCGTGGTACTCCTGCAATTTGTTCTCGAAACGCGCGAAAAGCGAGAGCGCATCCGCCGTGCTGCCCGCAAATCCGGCGATGATTTTGTCGGTGTAGAGGCGCCGCGTCTTCTTCGCGTTGTGCTTGATCACGCCTTCGCCGAGCGTGACCTGCCCGTCGGCCGCGAGCACCACTTTGTTGTCCTTGCGGACGCACAGGACGGTCGTGCCGTGCATCTGTTGGCTTTTCTGCGTCGTTCGCATCCGGCGATTATACCCCGCTCCGAGCATGATGAGCTAATCGGACGCAGAGCCCGGTGGAAATGCAGAGCCCGTGAACGGGGATACGCGAGGAAAGCGAAGCCTTCCGGACCGGAATGGTGCAACGGAATCCGGAATCTAGTTCTTATCGGTGCTACCGGAATTACCGGAGTCCTGGTCGTCCTTTTGCTTGTCCTTCAGCCGGTCCGTTTCCTTCTTGTCCGCTACCTTGTCCCTGTTGGGAATCTGCGCCCAGCGCTGGTCGAGGGATTCTTTCGTGAAGAGCGCGTCGGAGACGCTCGTGTTGTATTCGCATTTGTCGAAGAAAACCTGAAAGATCTTGATCTGGTTGCGCTCGCGCGTAATCTGGAACGGCGTTTGAACGCCGTCGATCGGATGGTAGTTCGAGTAGTATTCCACTTCCTCGGTCTTGCGCTGCATCCTTGGATCGCGCGTCTCCACCGTCTTGCGGATGGGCAGGTGGGTGTTGTCCGCGAATGCGATCCGGATCGTGCGGTTATCGCTGTCAACCATTTCGACCCACTCCGCTTGTTTCAAGTCCACGACATCCGGTCCCGCATACCGCAGGACCATGCCCGGCTCGTGACTTCGCTGGCGCAAAATATAGTCGAGGTCCTTCTGAACCTCTTCCTTGAAATCGGTCACATCGGCCTTCGGCGCATCGCTTACGCCGCCGCGGTCGAGATCCCATCCCTTGTCGCCGTTGTAAACCTGAATGATATTCTTCTTGGGAAGGTTCTCCTGACGCTCTTTGAACGGCGGCTGCGAGTAATCAATGAACTTTCCGAAGCCGGTGACTTCGCCGGCATGATCGAATTGGCCCAACCGCCCGGTGCAAGTGACATCGTGGACGTTCAAGTAGGCGTTCCCGCCGAGTGCCTCGACGGCCTGATCGAGAATCTGCCGGGCCTTCGCGGCGCTTTGCTCGGGCATCAGAAACTGATCGTCCTGCGCCGCCGCGCTTGTCGCTCCGGCGAGGCACGCTCCCGCCAGCACCGCTGCACTCAGAATCCCGCGCCAGTTTAGCCGCAAAGGACTGCACCTCCGTTTACATTGATCACTTCACCCGTCACGAAGGTTGCCAGGTCCGATGCAGCGAAAAGGATCGGCCCGGCTATTTCGTCGGATTTGCCGACGCGCCCGAGCGGGATCGTGCCGAGCACGGACTTGCGTCCGGCCTTGGTCTCCAGCGTCGTCTTCGACATATCCGTATCCACCCAGCCTGGCGCCACGCAATTCACCAGGATGTTGTGCCGCGCGAGTTCCGCCGACAGGCTCTTCACAAAACTTATAATAGCGCCCTTCGAGGCGCTGTAGTGCGCATGAAAAGCCTCGCCGCGCTGGCCCGATGTCGAACTGACGGCGACGATCCGCCCGCTGCGCTGCGCGATCATGCGCGGGGCCGCGTGGTGAACCACGGCATAAACGCTCTTCAGGTTGATGCGCATCATGTCGTCCCACTCGCGTTCGCTCAAACTCTCAATCGGTTCGTCCTTATCATTCCAGATGCCCGCGTTGGCGACCAGAATGTCCAGCCGGCCCAGCCGCTCGTGCGCGAATTCAACCAGCTTCTTCGCCTCCGGCATTTTGCCAAGGTCGGCCTTAAATGATTCGATGCGTGTCCCGTGCTTCCGTGCCTCCTGCTCGACCTGCGCGGCCGCCTCGCGATTGCGGTGGTAGTTGAAAACCACGTCCGCGCCCGCTTGCGCGAAAAGCTTCACGGTTGCCGCGCCGATTCCACGCGAGCCTCCCGTCACCAGTGCCGCTTTGCCCGCGAGCGAGATCATGTGTCCCCCAAGAGAAAACCAGAAGAGCGCTGAGAATTTAGCGTCGAGAGCCGAGAAACTTTCCGCGGTCCTGCCAAATGCAAAAGGGCCAAATCAAATTCGGGCGGGCGTCTTTCGAGCCGCGGCGGCGGATACCAGGCTGCGGAACAGAGTCTGCGCCAGGGCGTCCGTGGTTGCCATGCGTTCGGGGTGCCATTGCACGCCTGTCACCCAGTTTGAATCGCCGGTCCATTCGACGGCTTCGATCACGCCGTCGGGCGCGCGAGCGGCAATTCGCAGGCCTTGCCCCGGTTCCTTGATTGACTGGTGGTGCGAGCTATTCACGCGCGCTTCGTCCGCGCCTGCCAATTGCGCGAGCTGCGACTCCGGCTCAATCCGAGCGGCGTGAAACGTCTCCGGCACACCCTTCTCGCGTTCCCATTCGTGCTCGATCTGCGTGCGGATCTCGCTGGGAATGTCCTGGACGAGCGTGCCGCCCAGAAACACGTTGAGGCTCTGAATGCCGAAGCAGATCGCGAGAACGGGCTTGCGCTCGGCGAAGGCGTGCTCCAGGAGCGCGAAATCAGTTCGCTCGCGGTCAGGGTCCGGATCGGCGCATTCAGGCCGCCTGGCAGCGCCAAAACGCGCAGGATCCACATCTGCGGGGCTCCCGCTGAGTACCACGCCATCGAGAGTCTGCGCGAGCTTCTGCAGTTCATCCGGCGAAAGCAGGAGCGAGATTGGCACGGGCTCCGCGCCGGCCTGGCGAACCGCTTCCAGGTAATTCTCAAGTTTCGCGCTCAATCCCGTAACTTCTTCATTTCGTGTGCGATACGGGACGCCTACGCGTGGCCTTGGGCTCGTTTCGGGGCTCATGAAGGGCACATCCTATCATTGCGGAACGGTCGCGGCAACCGGCCAGGTTTTCTGCTTGGCCCACCGCGCACAGGGCGTTGGTGTCGTGCGGTCCAGAACTGCTGATCGCGGCTAGCAGTATCCGGCTGACAGCGAAACCGTATGCGGTGGCGTGCTCGAGCCGCCCGAACGGGTAGCGGGCTTTCTTGGGGGGTGCGTACCGATCCAGGTGCCGTAGTTTTGCGTCATCTGCTCCATGTGATGCGGGATATGGCGCTCCTGGCGCTCGATCCAGGATTCGAGGCTGATCGCACCTTCCCTGGGATAGTCAACCAGATGCGACCACACCGGCTCGGGAACTGCCACGAGCAGTTGATAAGTCATCTTGCGCAGCCGGCGAATAATCTCAAGCGCCTCGCGCGTGCTCTGATGGAAATAGCCCAAATTTCCGGCCCATCGCGCGGGATCGAATTCCGCAACTGTCACGTCCGGCTCGGCAATCAAATGACGACAGCGCACGTACGAGCTGGCTTCGCTGTCCGCGAGGTGCAGGATGACCTCGTGAATGCTCCAGCGCTCGGGCGAAGGCTTGTAGAGCCACATTTTCTTGGGGAGCTGGCGCAGAACCGCGGAGAGCAGCGCAGGAGCGCGCCCGAATGATTCCAGCATTTTTCGGCGTTCATCGCGTGTCATGCGATCCACCACCCCGATGCCTACCTTAGACGCGTGCGCCGCAATTTCGCTGCTTGCCATAGTTAAATAAACGGAGATCGGCGGCCAAAAGTTCCGCGGCAAGAATCAAATCCCATAAAGCTTGTGATTTCACAGCGGCACAGTCTGGAGTGTAGGGAGAAACGAGGTCGAGGCCAACAGCCAATTTGGTCATTTACCCGGAAAATCTTTTCGATCGCAAGTCTCCGCATTTTCGGAGATGTTCGATACGGTTTGTGGGATTCCTCTAAGGCTTTTGTAACGAGCGGTCCGGGGACGCAGACTTTCCGAGCGAACTCTGCGATGTGGTACGCCCCCGCCAATAACCGCGCAGGTCGCCGACGAGATAAAGCGAACCCGTCGCAAAGACCGCGTCGTCAGGGGACGCCATTTCGATCGCGCGTTCGAGCGCCGCGGCAGGATCGCGAACGACGGCTGAATCCTTCGCGAGGTGAGCGGTCATTTCCGCGAGCAGAACCGCGGAAATCGCGCGCGGCTGTAACGGCTCGGTGAGAACCACGAAATCGGCGGAGGGAAAAAGCAATCCGGCAATTTCATCCACAGCTTTGTCGCGCATCGCGCCATACACCAGGAAAATGCGGCGGCCCGCGAAATTCTCCTTCCAGAATTTGAGCAGTTCTTTCGCGCCGGCGGGATTGTGCGCGCCGTCGAGATACACGGCCGGGCGTTCGCTGAGCCGCTCGAGACGCCCGGCCCAGCGCACCGAGCGAATTCCGCGCTCGATAGCGTCGTCCATGACCGGGAATCCTCGTTCGGCCAAGAGCCGCGCAGCGGTAGCGGCGGTGAGGGCGTTGCGAATTTGAAAGCGGCCCGGGAGCGGCGGCTCAAGCATGATCTTCGTTCGCGAATCAGCCGCTGTCGCAACCGCGCGGTAACATCCGCCTGTTATTTCCGTCTCCTCGAGTTTCCATGCCGCGTCCACCTCCACGAGCCGCGCGCCGACATCACTGCATCGCTGCGCGATCACCGCACGCGCTTCCGGCCGCTCCGCGGAACTCACAACCCAGGCGCCCGGCTTGATGATTCCAGCTTTTTCGCCCGCGATTTCCGCAATGGAGTGGCCGAGAAAACTTTCGTGATCGAAATCAATAGACGTAATGACCGCGACCTCCGGCTCCACGATGTTGGTTGAATCCAGCCTGCCGCCCAGCCCCACTTCGTACACGGCGAATTTCACTCCGCTTTCAGTGAAGGCGACGAACGCGAGCGCGGTGATGCATTCAAAATACGTCGGGTGCGCCGCCAGCCTGCCGCTCGCGAGGAGCGATTCGATCGAAGCTTGCACGCGCGTCCAGGCCGCGGCGAAATCCTCATCTGAAATGTCTTCACCGTTGATGCGAATGCGCTCGTTGATTCGCTCGAGATGCGGCGAAGTGTAAAGGCCGGTGCGTAGGCCGGTGGCGCGGAGGATGGATTCAAGCATGGCCGCCGTCGAGCCCTTGCCGTTGGTTCCGGCGACATGAACGCACGGCATTTTTCGCTGCGGATTGCCCAGTGCTTCGGCAAGCAGGGCGATATTGGCGAGACCGAATTTCTGAACGCGCGCCTGCTGCGGCGAGGCCAGCTCGCGCCCGAGCGCCATCAGTGCGCGAACGGATTCACTGTAATTCATGAATCGAGGAAGAAACCAAGCGCCTGCGCGATGTAGGACTTCAATTCCTTGCGGGAAACGATGGCGTCGAGAAAACCGTGTTCGAGGAGAAATTCCGCGCGCTGAAAACCCTCCGGCAGCTTCTGGCGGATCGTCTGCTCGATCACCCGCGGACCCGCAAAGCCGATCATGGCGCCCGGCTCGGCAATGTTCAGGTCGCCCAGCATCGCGTAGCTCGCGGTAACGCCGCCCGTGGTCGGATCGGTGAGGACGGAAATAAAGGGCACGCGCGCTTCGTCCAGCCGCGCCAGGGCCGACGAAACCTTCGCCAGTTGCATCAGGCTGACCGCGCCTTCCATCATGCGCGCACCTGCGGAACAGGAAACGATAATCAGCGGCTGCCTCTGCGCGAGCGACCGCTCGATTGCGCGCGCCACTTTTTCGCCCACCACCGCGCCCATGGATCCGCCGATGAAGCCGAACTCCATCGAGCAACAGGTCACCTGCCGGCCGCCGAGTTTTCCTTCGGCAGCTACGATCGCGTCTTTCATGCCGAGCTTCTGTTCCGCTTCCAGCAGACGCTGCGCGTATGGCTTGATGTCCGTGAAATGAAGCGGATCGGTCGAGAGAAGACCGGCGTCGTGCTCGGTCCACGGCTCCTCATCGAGCAACAGGTCGAGCCGGCGGCGGGCGCCCAGCCGGAAGTGATGCTCGCACTTGGGGCAGACCTCCCAATTTGTTTCGAGGTCCTTTTTCCAGATGATCGCGCGGCAGGAGTTGCACTTCGTCCACAAGCCTTCGGTGCGGACTCGTCGCTCGTCCACCGGCGTTGGATTCTGAATCGCGCTTTTTTCTCGTTTGAACCAGGCCATGGAAAACCGAGTTAACTCCTAATAGTCGATTCCGCGCTGCGCGAGAATCCCCTTCACGTACGGATGCTTCACTTCCTTCATCTCCGTGACCAAATCGGCGGCCTCGACGAGCTTGGGATGCGCGTTGCGTCCCGTGCAGATCACGTGGACGCGCTCCGGACGTTTCGCCAGCGCGTCAACTACCCGGTCCGGGTCGAGCATCTTGTAGCTGATCACGTAGTTGATCTCGTCGAGGACCACGAGATCGTACTTCTCGCTGTAAATCTGCTCGCGGCCGAATTCCCAGGCCTGCTCGCACATGCGTATGTCTTCCGGATCGGTTTCCGCGCCGCCCACTTTGACGAATCCGCGGCCCATCGGGCGGATTTCAAACTTGTCGTCGCCCAGCATCTTGGCCGCATCGAGTTCGCCATAGTGCCACGAACCCTTGATGAACTGCACCATCAGCACTCGCAGGCCCTGCCCTACAGCGCGAAACGCGGTTCCCAGCGCGCAGGTGGTTTTGCCTTTGCCCGGCCCGGTGTAAACAATCAGGAGTCCCTTGCCTTCCGGCATTGAATCGCGCCCCGCGACGACAGTTTCCAATAGTGGCCGCGCACAGACGAAACGTCAAGTGACGACCCGATCAGGGTCGTCATCCCGAGCGAGCAGCGCGACGAGGGACCCCTCGGATCGTTTGCGTCTATTTCGGGTAAGGATGTCCGGCGAGGATCGCGAAAGCGCGGTAAATCTGCTCCGCCAGAACCACGCGGGCGAATTCGTGCGGCATTGTAAGCGCCGAAAGCGAAATGCGCTGCGTCGCGCGGGAGCGGAATTCGGCGGGAAATCCCTCGGCGTCGCCGCAAAGGAAAATCACCTCGCGGGCGGCGCGATCGCGCAGGTCGCCGATCCAGCGAGCGAGTTGCTGCGATGTAAACTGATTTCCAGTGGCATCGAGCAGAACCAGCGTGGCGCCGGGCTCCATTTTCAGTTTGCGCAGCGCCGTGGGCGAAGCTTCACGAAGTTCGGTGATTTCGATTTCGGCGTAGCGGCGGATGCGGGCGACGTAGTCGTCCAGGAGCGCGCGGATTTCCTCGCGGCGTGTTTTCCCCAGCATCACGAGGCGAATTTTCATGAAAGGAGGGCGGACACGAACGCCGTCACAGCAAACCGTACTTCTTGCGTTTCTCGAGCAGGGTCTTCCGGCTGATGCCCAGGACTTCGGCGGCGCGGCCGATTTTATAGTGCGTGGCCTCGAGCGTGGCTTTGATTGCTTCGCTCTCGAGTTCTTCGAGCGACTTCAGCGCGCCTATGGGACCGCGCGACTCGCTCGACGCGCGCACAACCTGCGGAAAATCCGCGCACGTCAGCAGCGATTCCTTCCCGAATACGAGCGCGTGTTCGATCGCATTTTTCAGCTCGCGCACGTTTCCCGGCCACGCATACGACGCAAGCAGCTGCTGCGCCGCGGGATCGAGGGCCGCCTCGGATTTGCCGTGGATCGGCGCGAGCCGCGCCAGAAAATGCGCTGCGAGCGGAGGAATATCGGCCGCGCGTTCGCGCAGCGGCGGCACCGGAATCGCCAGCACGTTGAGGCGGAAGTAAAGGTCCTCGCGGAAGCGGCCGGAAGCAACGGCGCGGGGCAGATCGGTATTCGTGAGCGCCATCAGGCGCGCGTCCATGCGCAGCGTTTCCGTGCCGCCGAGGCGTTCGAAGGTGCGCTCCTCGAGAACGCGCAACAGCTTCGCCTGCATTCCGGGCGCGAGCGCCGCAATCTCGTCGAGGACGATGGTGCCGCCTTGCGCCATCTCGAGCCGCCCCGGCTTGCGCGCCACGGCGCCCGTGAACGCCCCGCGCTCGTGGCCGAATAATTCGGATTCGACAAGCTCCGACGGCAGGCTGGCGCAATCAATTTTCAGGAACGGCGCATCGCAGCGCGCTCCGCGCTGGTGAATCCAGCGCGCGAGCTGATCCTTGCCCGTGCCGCTCTCGCCTGTGATCAGGAGCGTGGTTGCCGTTTCGGAGAGCTTTTCGGCGATTTCGAGAACGCGCAGCGAGGCCGCGTCGGCCGCCACCCACACGATGTTCGCTGCGCTCATACCTCGGTCGTGCCGCCTTCCGATTGGTCGCGCGGTTTTGCGGACCTCTCGGACGCGGGGAAATCCGCGCGCTCGGCGGTGCGCCAGAGCCGCTCGAGATCGTAGAATTGGCGGGCGCGGTCGCTGAAAATGTGTACCACTAAACTGCCGAAATCGAGAAGCACCCACTCCGAGCCGATCTTCCCTTCGCGATGCGCCAGGCGCATGCGCTGGCGTCCCAGCTTCTCCTCGATGGCATCGCTGATCGCTTGGAGCTGCGGCGTGCTTTGCCCGGAGCACACCAGAAAATATTCCGCGAACGCGCCGGTAAGTTTCAGGACGGTGATATCCACGGCCTGCTTTTCCTGGGCAGCCTCGACAGCCCAGAGAATTTCGGGACGAAGGTTATCGATGGTCACCGGTACAGAGCCTGTCCGAGAATGTATTCCTCCACGCGTGCGGGCACAAGCCCGTGAATGCTTTGTTTCCGCGCGAGGCGTTCCCGAACCTCGGTGGAAGAGACATGGCTCGCCACCGTGGTCAACAAATGGATTTCGGTTTTACGCAGCGCGATTTTGTGCGCGTCCGGCGCCGTCGAGCGGCCAAACTTTTCCGGCGGGATCACCAGCCGCAGGGCATCCAGACGAAATCCCGGGCGGCTGGCGATAATGAAATCGCAGGCGTCAAGGAGCGACTCATAATTCTTCCAGGTGGGAATCTCGAGAAACTGGTCCGCGCCCAGAATAAAGAACAGATGATCGTCGGGATGCTCGCGGTGAAATCGCCGCACCGTATCAATCGTATAGAACACGTGAGGAGGGACGCCTGCCACGGGCGCTTCCGCGAGCGACGGCACAAATCCCGGGTGATCGGCACAGGCTAGCGCCGCCATTGTGTAGCGATGAACGAATGGGGTCAGTTCTCTTCGCGATTTATGCGGAGGGCGCGACGACGGTATGAAGTAAATCACGTCGAGATGGAACCGCCGCTGCGCGGCCTGCGCCACCGCGATGTGCCCCGCGTGAACGGGATCGAACGTGCCCCCGAAGAGCGCGACCGAACGGCGATGCGGCCCGCCGGACGGCTTATGCGCGGCATGCGACGTCAACGCTCCTCCCGATGGGGCGCGGCCGCGTGATCCTCAGTGTCTCGATCTTCCGTGGCAGGCAATGGACGCGATTCCTCCGTGGTGTGGACGCCCGCGAACGGCACTTCCGAGACCCGAGACACGGGCGCGGGTTTCGGGATGCGGTCGAGTGCATTCGCCATGGCGCGCACAAGTTCAACGACTCCCTCACCCGTAGCAGACGAGATGGCGTGAAATTCGAGACCGCGTTTTGCGGAGAATTCGCGCAGCTTTTCGAGCCGGCTTCGGTCCGTTGTGGCATCCAGCTTGGTGGCCACGACGATCATTGGCTCGTCAGCGAGCGCCGGGCTGAACGCCGCAAGCTCGCGCATGATAATTTCGAAGTCGTTCACGGGATCGCGGTCGCTCGCGTCGCTGGTATCCACCAGATGCGCGATCAGGCGCGTGCGTTCCACGTGCTTCAGGAATCGAATCCCCAGGCCCACCCCTTCATGCGCGCCTTCGATCAGCCCCGGCAAATCGGCCACGACAAAAGTGCGGCCTTGTCCCGGCGCGGCGTCGGGATCGGCGGAAACCACGCCCAGGTGCGGCTCAAGAGTGGTGAAGGGATATGCCGCAATCTTCGGGCGCGCCGCTGAGATGCGCGAAATCAAAGTCGATTTTCCGGCGTTGGGGAAGCCGACGAGGCCCACATCCGCGAGCAGCTTCAGTTCGAGCCGCAGATTGCGCTCCTGGCCGGGGCGTCCATCCTCGTGTTCTCGCGGCGCCTGATGCCACGGGCGCACGAACGCCGGATGGCCGTTGCCGCGCCCGCCATGGCCTCCGCGAGCCGCAAGAACGCGTTGACCCGGCTCGGAAAGATCGAAGAGCTGCGTGCCGGAATTTGCGTCAAAAACCACCGTGCCCACGGGAACTTTGAGGATCGTGTCCTCGCCCGAACGGCCGTGGCAATCGGAACCTTCACCATGGCCTCCGCGCTGGGCGCGAAACTCGCGATTGTAGCGGTAGCGCAACAGCGTGTTGTCGTTCAGGTTCGCTTCGAGATAGATGTCGCCGCCATTGCCGCCATCGCCGCCCGATGGGCCGCCGCGCGGGACGTACTTCTCCCTGCGGAACGCCATGCAGCCGTTTCCGCCGTCCCCGCCCTTCACCGATATTTTGGCTTCGTCAACAAACATGAGACACCCGTTCTCTCAGGGCACACGAATAGAGCATACGCCACGACGGAGGAGAAAAACAAAAGTGGGCGACGCCCCGGCAGCGCGTCGTCCGAATGAAAGCTTCAGTCCGCGGCCGGCGCAGCGGACGTCTTCTCGTAGCGCGAGGCGTGTTCCTCGGGCAGCAGGACGCTGATGAAGCGGCCCTTGCCGCCCTTGTCTTCGAAAAGCACCACGCCGTCTATGCGCGCGAACAGAGAATCGTCCTTGGCACGCAGGACATTCTTCCCTGCCTTGTAGTGAGTGCCGCGCTGGCGCACCAGGATGCTGCCGCTGGTGACTGCCTGTCCGCCGAACCGCTTGACTCCGAGTCGCTGGCCCTGCGAGTCGCGTCCGTTAGTAGATGACCCGCCGCCCTTTTTATGTGCCATGAAATCCTCGAGGAAACTTGCCCGCTGCGGGCAGTCCTATGATAGTTGCCTTACGGAAGTTGAATGTCCACTTCGACGCTTGTCAAATTTTGCCGGTGGCCGGTCTGAATCTTGTACTGGCCGCCTGTCTTGTACTTAAGTGTCTTGAGCTTGGGTCCGCGCAGATGCTTCACGATCTTGCCGGTAACCTTCGCCTTGTGCTCTTCCGCGCCCAGAATCTTCTTGTCGTCCGTGCGGACCGCCAGGACGTCGTCAAACGTCACTTTGTGCCCGATTTTTCCCTCGAGCTTTTCGACCTGAATCGTCTCGCCCGATGCAACGCGGTACTGCTTTCCCCCACTGCGGATTACGGCGTACATGCTGCCTCCCAGCCCTATCGGCAAACGCCTATTATATCGGCGGATAGCGGTTTCCGTCAACGAACTATGTACGCTGTTGACTCGGCAACCATCGCCAGGAAGTCAGTGCTACCCGCGTCTCCGCTTTGCGGAAAAGACGGATTCGCATGTAGTACATTGAATCGTTCCAGCTTCGCAGGGGACCAAAGCAACCAGGGAGACTCACGTGGCCAATCAAACCGCAAAGATCGTCCGCTTCGATGTCGTAGGTGGACCGGAAGTATTGAAGATTCGGGAAGAACCAATCCCTGAGCCGGGGAAAGGCGAAGTTCGCCTGAATGTGAAAGCAATTGGGCTGAACAGGGCAGAAGTGATGTTCCGCCGGGGCCAATATCTGGAGGCTCCCGTCCTACCATCGAAGCTCGGCTATGAAGCGGCCGGCACAGTAGCCGCAGTCGGGCCAGACGTGGACAAGAGCTGGCTCGGCAAGAAGGCCAGCACCGTTCCGGCGTTCCTCATGACGCACTACGGCGTCTACGGAGAAGTGGCGATTGTTCCGGCCGCTGCGCTGGCGGCTTATCCGGAGAATCTCACTCCCGAGCAGGGCACATCCGTCTGGATGCAATATCTGACAGCCTATGGAGCGCTGATCGCGCATGCTCAGATTACAAAAGGCGACTTCGTGATTATCACGGCGGCCAGCAGCAGCGTGGGAATCGCCGCCATCGAGATGGTGAAAGCGGAAGGCGCGATCAGCATTGCAACCACACGATCTTCCAGGAAAAAAGCCACCTTGGTCGAGGTCGGAGCGAACCACGCGATCGCGACCGAGGAAGAGGATTTCGTTAAGCGGATAAGCGAAATTACCGGCGGCAAGGGCGCTCGCGTGATCTTCGACCCCATTGGGGGCAAAGGCGTGGAACTGCTCGCTCAGGCTGCGGCTCATGGTGGAACAATCTTCGAGTATGGAGCGCTCGCGCCCGAACCAACTCCCTTTCCCTTGTTTAGCGCTCTCGGTAAAGGTCTGTCGGTTCGCGGGTACACCCTCCGTGAAGTGTTTGCCGATCCGAAGCTGAGGACAAAAGCTGAGAAGTATGTTTTCGATAAATTGAAGGCGGGTAGCTTCAAACCCCGTATAGACCGCGTCTTCCCATTTGCGGAGATCGTGGCGGCGCACCGCTACATGGAGTCGAACGAGCAGATTGGCAAGATCGTCGTAAGCGTGCGGTGATTTCTTGGCGATGGCGTTGCGCGGATCTAACAACAACGGGAGACGGTCGAATAACGGCGTCGGAGCGAATCGAGATAAAACTCAGCACGCGAAAGAAGTGGCGCCGGCGCCGCGGACGCTCCGATATCGGAATGTCTGGTGATGCACCGCAGGTAGTTCTCATACGCGGCGTCGCCGCTCACCTGCCTCACCCAGGACCATGCGCCGCGCAGCAGGCCCACCGCCTTCGCTTGAGTCTCCATCGTTGCTCCTTTGTTCATAATCACGGTTAGTCTCCTTCCGCCCAGCGCGTTGCAACGTAGGGCGCTTCGTGCAGCACGACCGGTTTGCGTCCGCGCAAAATGGTGATCCATTCGCCGACCGCCTCAACTACGAGCACAAGCACCATCAAGGCGAGAACCGCGGTGACCGCCGCATCCAGCCGATTATTGAAAATCAGCCGATGTGTGTCGGCGATCTCCGCCGCGGGAATCGCGCCGGAGGCTAGCTGGCCGGCCAGCACGTTCGCCTGCGCGAGAAATCCCAAGCGCGGACTCGCGCTGAAGATTTTTTCGCAGCTAGCCGTCATGGTCACCGCAACCAGCCATATCATGGGAATCAGCGTTACCCAGACGAAGCGCGCGCGGCCCATCTTCAGCAGGATGGTCGTCGCCACCACCAGCGCGACCGCCGCGAGCAATTGGTTCGCGATGCCGAAGAGCGGCCACAGCGAATTGATGCCGCCGAGCGGGTCCATCACTCCCTGCCACAGAAAATAACCCCACGCGCCGACCATCGCCGCGCTTGCCGCCAAGGCTACTGGGGTCGAGCCCGATCGTCCCAGCGGCTTCCATAGGTGCCCGGCCAGGTCCTGAACCATAAAGCGGCCCACGCGGGTGCCTGCGTCAAGAGTGGTGAGGATGAAAAGCGCCTCGAACATGATCGCGAAGTGATACCAGATGGCGAGGAGATGGTCTCCTCCAATCGTACCGCTGAAAATCTGCGCCATCCCGACGGCGAGCGATGGCGCGCCGCCCGTGCGATCCAGCAGCGTGCGCTCGCCGACGCGCTGCGCGAGCGACGTGATCGTCCGCGGATCAAGCGGGAATCCCCACGAGCTGATCGTCTTCGCTGCGGCGTCCGCCGTTTTGCCCACAATTGCCGCGGGACTATTGATGGCGAAATAAACTCCGGGCTGGAGCGCGCACGCGGCGATCATGGCCATCACGCCGACGAACGATTCCATCAGCATCGAGCCGTAGCCGATGATGCGCGCGTGGCCTTCGCGCAGGATCATTTTCGGCGTGGTGCCGGAAGCAATCAGCGCATGGAAGCCACTGACGGCGCCGCACGCGATGGTGATGAAGCAGAACGGAAAGATTTTCCCCGCGAACACGGGCCCGTCGCCGTCGGTGAAACGCGTCAGCGCGGGCATCGCCAGCGTCGGCCGCACCGCTAGCACGCCGGCAGCGAGCGCGAAAATCGCAGCCACTTTGATGAAGGCGCTCAGGTAGTCGCGCGGCGCGAGCAGCAGCCATACCGGCAGCGTGGACGCGGCAAAGCCGTAAACGATAATGGCCGCGGCTAGCGCCGGAGCGGAAAGGGTGAAAGCCTGTGAGCATGCGGGCGACGCGTTCACCCATTGACCCGCGACCACGGCCAGGCCCACGAGCGCGACGCCGCCGAACGAGGCCTCCAGCACGCGCCCCGGCCGTACGAACCGCAGGTAAATCCCCATCAGAAGCGCGATGGGAATCGTCATCGCCAGCGTGAACGTGCCCCACGGCGAATCACGGAGCGCCTTCACCACCACCAGCGCGATCACCGCCAGCAGAATTACCATGATCGCAAGCACCGCAACCAGAGCGATCATTCCGCCGCGTTTCGACACTTCCTCGCGCGCAATCTGTCCCAGCGATTTTCCGTCGCGCCGAATCGAGCAGAAAAGAATCGTAAAATCCTGCACGCAGCCGCCCAGGGCCGCGCCAACGATTAGCCACAGCGTTCCCGGCAAGTAGCCGAATTGCGCGGCAAGCGTGGGCCCTACCAGCGGTCCCGGCCCCGCGATTGCCGCAAAATGGTGGCCGAGGAGAATCCACTTGTTCGTCGGCACGAAATCGCGGCCGTCCTCCAGCCGCTCCGCCGGGGTGGCGCGCGTATTATCCAGCGCGAAAATCTTCGCGGCCAGGAACGCGGAATAAAACCGGTAGGCGACCAGAAATGTGCACAGCGCGGCAACGATGAACCACACGGCGTTGAGCGGCTCGCGCCGCTCGAATGCAATCGCTGCGAGCGCGCCGGCCCCCGCCAACGCAATCGTCCCCCACAGAATAATTTTCAGGATTTGCTTCATGATCCGCTAAGCGTAGGACTGGGCCCTGCGGAACGCTTCTTCGCTAAGATGCGCCACGGGCGCCGCTGAACGGGCGCCGACCGGCGGATGATACGGCGCGGCCTTGCCTGTGGTGTCGAGATACGGCTGGTCCATATGGAATGACACGACCGAAGTGCCATCTTCGCGCGAACCGGCCGTTCCCAACTCAGATATGCCACCGCCGGGAATCAGCCAGGCCCCGCCGACAGCAGCGCCGGCAACGGCCAGCTTCCCGAGGAATCCGCGACGCGTCAGCCAGATGGTCATGCTCGCAGAAATTTCTTTCATCGCGCCTTTCATAGCGGCGCCGCTCAAGCGAACGGCAGCTGGTCTTCCGCCATCCATCTTCCGTGTACTTGCGAAGTCGCGCGAAACGGCAGGATCACGCGCGCGACGTCCCCATCCTCGAGATGCTGCGTGTCGGCAATGATCAATTCCGAACGCATCTCCGCATAGTTGGACGCGACGCCCATGATGAAGCCGTCGCCTTCGGGCGCATTCTTACCGCGCGGGATAAAACACACTTCCTGCAGGCTGTGCGTGTCGCCGACGAAGTAGGAGCTCACTTCGCCGGTCGCCAGATCGAAGCGGCCGTAGCAATTGCTCACCCGGCCCTGTAGATTTCCGGCCCGCGCCTGGTTGAACGGCCGCTTGGGGTCCGAATAGGCCGTGAAAGCGTAGCGGTATGGCAGCGAAAGGTAGCGATCGTCCACGCGGCCCAGGTCGCTGACGTTCATCTGAAACAGTTTTTCCTCCGTGAATCCGTCGTCCTTGGAGTTCAGATTGAACGTATTGCGGCGAATGTAGGCGCGCGCCTTTTGCGGATCCCAGGGCGAGCCGTCAATCGGCGGGAAAAACGGAAAGGGATTCGAATCGAAGATGGGCGCTTCCAGAATCACCTTCTCGCCCTCGGTTCTGGCGTTGAGCGTGTGCACCGTGGCGCGCTCGGGGCCCTTGAACCAGCGTATGTCCTTGGCTTCTCCCTCGCGCGGGACTACGCCCACGTACGCGGGCTTCGTGCTGTCCCATCCCCAGTGGACCTTGCCCTCTTTCAGGCGTTCCATGCTGGTCACGAAGCCGAACACCGGAATGATCACGTGTTTCTGCGTCAATCCGATATCGTGCACCATGCTGACGTAGGGCACTTTGAAGCGCAGCTCGCGAGTGACCACGCCTTCCTTGTTGATCGTGTACAGGAATACGTCGTTGGATTCGAGGCCGGTGGCTTCATAGCCGTAGCAGATCATCTCGCCCGTGACGGGATCAACCTTCGGGTGCGCCGTAAATGTCAGGCTCTTGTACTTGCCGTGAAAATCCCACGGACCAATCGTCTTCAGCGTGTTGCAGTCAATTTCGTACGGCAGGCTGTCTTCTTTCAGAGTGAAAAGTTTCCCGGCAAACGCCAGCGGCGTGGTGTTCTGCACGGAGCGATCGAGGCCGTGAACGCTCGGATCGTCGGTAAACGGGTTCCGGTAGACCCCGAAAAGCTGCTTGTGAGCCTTGCGATCGGCGTTGAATCGCGGCGTTTTCACCCAACGGCCCTTGTAATTCACGATGCCGTGTTTGAACCGGAACATGCCGAGGTAACCGTCCATGTTGAACGGCGAATCTTCCTGCGACGTCGGGGGGTAAAACCAGTCGCCTCCCAGACGCACGAATGCCCCGTTCAATTCCGACGGGATTTTCCCGATGACCTCGCAGTCATATACATCCGCCTCGAATCGCGTCGGCGCGAAAAACCCCTTCATCGTGGGCTGATTCGAAAAGTCAACCATGGCCGCAATCTCCTTCTTCGGTTAGCGCCGCAAACTCATTCGTGATGCTCAACCCAGGGCGACGGCATGCGATATGGCACGGTGATGAATACGGCCTCGGCGTGCCGTATCTTTCCGTCTTGAATCTTGAACATTTCCATCAGGCAAAATGAATGCGGCGATTTCATCGGCGATTGGTGTACGGCGCCGTCCGTCGTGGTGTAGGTTTCGAGCCTCCCGGCATGGTCAATGAACCCGCCGGCGAGAACCAGGCCCTTCTCCTCATCCACCAGCGGAAAGCGCCTTTCGCGCAGCCGGTCGTCCCAGCGGTAATTTCCAAGCTTGAATCCCGCTTCGCAGGAAATTTTGCCGTAAACCGAAAGAGCCGACCTCGGGTCCGGATTCGGATCGTTGGCCGTCCACACGCCGTTCTCGCGCCGGCTGCAATCCTTGTCGAATACGGTGAAGAGTTGGCCGTCGTTCAGTTCCAGCGTGCTGAAGTAACCGTTGGCGAGCGAAATCATTCTCGCGCGAGGTCGCCTCGCTTCCGCGGGAACATCCTCGAGGAGAACAGGCACCGGTTTCATCGCCGCCGGGTCGCCGAAGGGTCCCGGGCCGTAGCCTTTCCGGTCCACGACCGTCTCCACCTCGGAGATTTTCCCGTCTTCAACTTTCAGCCGCAGGGCGAAGAAAGCCTGGTTCCCCCGCTCGTCAACTACGCCGAAGTACGCGGCCTGGCCGGTTTCCGGATCGGCAGCTTTCAAGTCGTCCGCCCCCCTGGCGCTGATCGTGCCCCATAGGCCGTCGCCGACGTGCAGCTCAACGTTGTTCTCCGTGAATTTCACGTGCGCCGCCCACGGCAGCCG
>Ga0182018_10001720_pt1 | contig 24045 bp, 17 predicted proteins | sample 812P2MmetaG_FD_120490 | JGI IMG/M metagenome (GOLD analysis project Ga0182018, IMG submission 120490) | Permafrost microbial communities from Stordalen Mire, Sweden - 812P2M metaG | ecosystem: Environmental > Terrestrial > Soil > Wetlands > Permafrost | place: Sweden: Stordalen | collected...
AAGGACTCGAGGCTTTTTCTGTAGTCCGCAGCGCCGTTGACCCATCGATCGATGAATGCCTGGTCGGCCAGTCCGTTATCCAGAATGTACCGCGTGATCGCCGAAACCCAGATAAGGTCCGTGCCCGGCCGCGGATGCAGAAAGACATCTGCTCGCTCTGCCATCTCGTTGCCGCGAAGGTCGGAGACGATCAGCTTTTGCCCGTGCATCTTGTGGGCGCGCTTCACCCGCGTCGCGATCACCGGGTGACTCTCCGCGGTGTTGCTTCCGATAATCACCACCAGGCTGGCCTTCTCAATGTCGTGGATCGAGCCGGAGTCGCCGCCGTAGCCGACCGTGCGAAAGAGGCCCGTGGTTGCCGGCGCCTGGCAGTAGCGCGAGCAGTTATCCATATTGTTGGTACCGATCACGGCGCGGGCCAGCTTCTGCATCAGGTAGCTCTCTTCGTTGGTGCACTTGGACGAAGAGATGAAGGCCAGCGAATCGGGGCCGGTCGCTGCCTTGATCTCGGTGAAGCGCCGCGCTACAAGGGTGAGGGCCTCGTCCCAGGAGGCCTCGCGGAAGCTGTCTCCTTCGCGGAGCAGGGGCTTGGTGAGCCGGTCGGGGCTATTCACATAGTCCCAGCCGAACTTGCCCTTAATGCAGGTGGACACGCCGTTGGCCGCGCCATGTTCCGGCACCACCTTCAGAATCTTGCGCTCCTTGGTCCAGACATCGAAGCTGCAGCCGACGCCGCAGTAAGTGCAGACAGTCTTGGTGCGTTTGATGCGCGACTCGCGCATGTGCGATTCGACTTCGGAGAGTTTAAGGATCGAGCCATAGCCAAGCTCCGGCTCGATGTCTTTCACAATATCGATCATGCCGTTGAGCGCGGGCTTGGAGAGCGATGTGAAGTATCCTGCCTCGCCCAGCATGTGATTTTCCATCAGCGCATTGCACGGGCAAACCGTGACGCAGTGGCCGCAGGAGACGCAGCTCGATTCGCCGATCGGCGCACCGCCGTCCCACAGCACGCGAGGGTGGGGGTCCTCCCAGTTGATGCTGAGCGTTTCATTCACTTCAAGCGTCTGGCACGCTTGAACGCAGCGTCCGCAGAGGATGCATTGATCGGGATCGTAGCGGTAGAAGGGATTGGACATATCCACTTCGTAGGGCTTGGGCTTGTAGGGGATCTGCTGATGTTCGACGGCGAGGAGGCGAGTGGTGTTATGCACGGCGCAGTTGCCGTTATTGTTGTCGCACACGGTGCAGTAGAGCATGTGATTGCCAAGGATGCGGTCGAATGCTTCGCGCCTCGCCGCGTCCGCGCGCTGCGAAGTCGTGGCCACGCTCGTGCCATCGGCTGCCAGGGTGCTGCACGCCCGTTGCAACTTGCCGTCGACCTCCACCATGCATGTGTCGCAGCTCTGGATGGGGCCGAGCTGAGGGTGATAGCAAACCTGCGGCAAGGCAACTCCGCAACGGTTGATGAGGTCGATCAGACGCTCTCCAGGGTGGATTTCCTGCGGCGTACCGTCAATGGTGGTCGTCATAATCTCTCCACCCTCCGTGAATGCTTTGGATGGTATTCCCTGGGGCAAAGGTGCGTAAAGCGCATCGGCGAGTTTCTCGCAGTTTGTAGGTCCGGGGTTTGTGAATGCGGGGTTACAAAGATTGCATTCGGCGCCGAGGTTCCAAAGGCCGAGACCAACCTGGTGTCGCATATGACGTCTTGAACAAGCATTTTTTGGCGCCAAATTGAGCCGGTGGCCATGTGTCTATTTTTATTTGGTTTTTGCGCAGAATATGACGATTCGTGACGCCCTCCGTCATCGAATGTCGAAATTTCGACAGTGAGAGTCAGTGAGTTGGGCGCGGCAGCAGGACTGGTTGATCTCTTGTCGCGATGATGAAGATCAGGCCGCCGGCCATGCACACGTTCTTGGAGAAGTTGATCAGCTGAGCCGGATATAGAGGAGTCCCGATTGCCCGCAAGAATGCATGTGCCATGAGGGTCGCCGGAATCAGGAACAGCAGCAGAGCAAGAGCAGAGACGCGGGGGTAGACTCCCAGGATCATGCCCGGGCCCGCGATCAGTTGCAGAGTGCGGGCCGCAACAATCAGGGCAGGGATAAGGCGGGCCGGAGCACCGTATGCGGCCAGTTCGTGCATCGCAAGAGTCTGGCCAATGATGTTGAGTCCGTTCAACATGAACATCATTGCTACGAGCACGCGAGCCGCGACCACGGCGTATCGTTCCGTAGAGTGCATAGGACCTCCTATCAATTCGTTCCTATTGCTTGATGCGGCGCGAGAGGATGGTGTCCATCAGCCCATTGGGACTGGGCTAGAGTGTCCGACCCTGCACGCCCGTATCATAAGTCATGCGGCTTCTAAGCCGGCTGGGGTACCCGCGGATTCGCCGTCACATTCACGTTCGAGGCATCGTGCAGGGCGTTGGCTTTCGCCCATTTGTCTATAAACTTGCCACGTCCCTGCAACTCACCGGCTTCGTCTTCAACTCCTCCAGCGGCGTAAGCATCGAGATCGAGGGCAGCGCCGCATCCATCGATCAGTTCATCGACGGCATGAAGCTCAACCCTCCGCCGCTGGCGGAGATCGTGGAGCTGACCGTCACAGAAGCAGCACCCGTCGGCGACCTCGGCTTCAACATTCTTGCCAGCCGCGAGGAGCACGGCGAGCTTGCCCTGGTCTCTCCCGACGCCGGCACCTGCGACGACTGCTGGCGCGACTTCGGAGACCACGCCAACCGCCGCTTCGGCTATCCGTTCACCAACTGCACCAACTGCGGCCCGCGCTACACGATTATTCAGGACATCCCCTACGACCGCGCCAAGACCACCATGGCCGGCTTCATCATGTGCCCGGCCTGTCGCGCCGAGTACGAAGACCCGGCGGATCGCCGCTTTCACGCGCAGCCCAACGCCTGCGCCATCTGCGGCCCCTCGCTGTGCCTCGTGCCGGCCGGCTCGTCGTTGGCGGATTGTTCCTTCGCGGAAAAAAATCCATTGCCCACAATTCGCCATGCGCGGCAACTGCTGCGCGCCGGTAATATCCTCGCCATCAAAGGTCTCGGCGGCTTCCTGCTCGCGTGCGATGCGCGCAACGAGGCTGCAATCGAAGAGCTGCGCAGACGCAAGCGCCGCCCGGCCAAGCCCTTCGCCCTGATGGCGCGCGATCTAACTTCGCTCAGAGATATCTGCGAGATCTCGCTCGAGGATGAAAATGCGCTTCAGTCTCTGCGCCGGCCCATCGTCGTCCTGCCGCGTCTGGTAAATCCATCCACGCTTCTGCCCGAGGCACTCGCTCCCGCGAACCGCACCCTCGGCTTCATGCTGCCCTACACGCCGTTGCACTATCTTCTCTTCAGCGACTCACCCGACCAGCCGTCCGAGTTTCCCACGCTTGTGATGACCAGCGGCAATCTCAGCGAAGAACCCATCGTCGTCGCCAACGATGAAGCGCTTCAGAACCTCTCCGGCATCGCCGACTGGTTTCTCCTCCACAACCGCGACATCGCCACGCGCGTCGATGATTCGGTCGTCCGCGTCTTCGAACGCCGCGAGCGCGTGCTGCGCCGCTCCCGTGGCTACGCACCGCAATCCATCGGCCTCGGCGTCGAGCTGCACCAGGTGCTCGCCGTTGGCGCCGAACTCAAAAACACCTTCTGCCTCACGTGCGGCCGCCACGCCATCCTCAGCCAACACATCGGCGACCTTGAAAACTACGAGACCATGCGCTTCTTCGAGGAGACCCTGGAGAAGATGAAGCACATCTTCAAGGTCTCCCCCCAGGCCATCGCACACGACCTGCACCCCGGCTACATGAGCACGCGCATGGCGCTCGCCAGCCCCATCGAGCGCAAGTTCGCCATCCAGCACCATCACGCGCACATCGCCAGTTGCATGGCGGAGAACCACCTCACCGGCAAGGTCATCGGCGTGGCCATGGACGGCACCGGCCTGGGGACCGACGGCACCATCTGGGGCGGGGAGTTCCTGGTCGCCGATCTGGCGGGCTTCGAGCGCCGCGCCCATCTGCGCGCCGTGCCGCTGCCCGGTGGAGATGCCGCCGTCCGCCAGCCCTGGCGCATGGCCCTCAGCTATCTACGCGACTCCTTCGGCGCACAAATCCCGGACGGCCTCGCCTGCTTCCATGCTATCCCCGCAAAGCAGCTCGAGCTGATGGACACCATCCTTTCGCGCCGCATTCACACCGTCGAGACCTCCTCCTGCGGCCGCCTGTTCGACGCAGTTGCCGCGTTGCTGGGCCTCGCCTCCGAGGTCACCTTCGAAGGCCAGGCGGCCATCGCGCTCGAGGCCATCGCCAGCAACGAGGTCGAGGACCACTACCCGTTCGAGCTCGATCTGCGCGAGTCCATGGTCCGCGAGCTCATGGTAATCGACCTCCGCCAGACCATCGCCGCCATCGTCCGCGACATCGTCGCCCGCCGCCCCGCCCCCGAAATCTCGGCCCGCTTCCATAACACCCTGGCCGCAGCCATCGTTGCTGTCTGCTCCCGCATCCAGGCTTCGGATGGCCTGCGCCGCGTCTGCCTCAGCGGTGGGACCTTCCAGAACCTGTTCCTCCTGCGTCGAACGGTGGCAGAGTTGCGTCGTCGCGGCTTCGAGGTCTTCCTCCACGCCACGGTGCCGGCAAACGACGGCGGCCTCTCACTCGGCCAGGCCGTCATCGCCAGCGAGCTCCTCCGCATTGGAGGCTGATTCGCCGCTGCCAACATCTGCAAGTTCTGTTGCGTGGAACTAGAAGTGGGTGACCTTCGGTATCGCGGACTCGTCGGGGGGCTGAGTCACGTCATGTTCAAAGGACCGGCTGACGATACCGCTTGAGCCAAGGCCAACGGCCAGCGCAAGGGTCAGGACGATGCCGCCGAAGAGGATTCCAAAGGCGAGTTCGACGATCATGCCACCGATGGCGAGGTGGTCCAGCACCATGGCCGCGGTGAGAATCAGCACCAACCATCGGACGCCCTGACTCAGCAAGCGAGCGTAGTGCAGGTTGAGATTGACGGCGCCGATGAGCACGCTGCGCGCAAGAAAGCGGGCCAGCACGGTCCCTCCCAATAGCAACAAGACCGCTCCTACGAGTCGCGCGATGTAGGGGAGCAGGGAGACCGCCATCAGGTCAGAGTTGGCGTATCCCGACGCAAAGGCGAAGACGCCGACCACAACTCCACCGAGCACGCAACTCCAAAACACGATCCGCGAAACGGCGAGCGCCGGACTTTGAGTGAAGGCCCATTCGACGCGGCCTCCGGCGCGGCTACGCTGCACGCTTTCATCGAAGTGAAAGGCGGTGAGAAGACGCCTGATGGCGTACGCCAGCAGCGCGCCGAACAGACCCGCAATGACGACGGCGAGCACCAAAGCCAGAACGGCGGGCAGCAGGGTTGCGACCTTGGTCAGGACGCGAGCAATGGATTCATGCAACGCGGATTCGATCTGTTGCCACATCGGGTCCTCCAGATTGGTGCGGAAAGCTGGATCAAAATCGATTCCTCAAAGAGGATGAGTCGATCATGGTGCGAAGCGGTCTGGCCAGCGCCAGCGCGACATCAGATACGGTTTGTCGGCGTCAAAGGCCGATGCCAGAGCGGCGATGCTTTCTTCGGCTTCGGCATCGGACAATGCCGCCGTCCGCAGGACATTGGATGCGGCCCAGCCCAGGTAGAGTGGCACGAGCGCCCCGAAAAGGTGGTTCCGATTCACGCTCTGACTGCGATAGGCGACGAGGAAATCCCAAACGATGCGCACCCAGAGCGCGTCCGCCATCCTGAATTCCGCAACAGGCAATTCGGCCAGACGCTTGATTCCCAGCAGCGTCCCGGGCGCCATCACCTGGGACCAGACTTCTTGGAGATTGCCGGCTGCGAGGTGGAAGGAGTCCAGCATGGGGGAGACATCCACGGAGCGGGCGGAGGCAGTTTCAGGCGGGTCTGCTTCAGGTGGGTCTGTGGGCCGGGCCGGCTGCTCGCGGGCGCCGGCGCAGGCCGACAGATTGCGCACGGGATAAACAGGCCGGCTCCGCTGCCAGTAGCTTGCGCGGTGTTCGATCTCGGCAAACATGGAGCAGAGGATCTGAGTCAGCAGAGCGGTGACATCAGGATTCGGCGGCTGGGAAAAATGGCGGTCGCCCACATCGACCTGAGCGATACCGATCGATTGCGTGATGGCCTCCAAAGCGGGCCAGAGGATAAGCTCTCCGTTCGAGGCCGCGCCGCCGGCTGGGACCAGCGACGCCAGATGTCGCAGAAATTCGCGGGAGTACGCGGCATCGGGCGCCAGAGGGTAGGCGATGTCCGCGGAGTACAGGGCACCGGTGATAGGGCGCAGCGTGGCGGTGTTCAGCAGCCCCTGGGTGCGGCCTAGCTGGTACTTGGCAATGCTGAGACCCGCCCCCTTGTGGAGTACCGGGTCGGATAGCGCGAGGATGCACGACAGCGCATCCCTCTCCGGCCCCAGTTGCATCACAGCATCGGCGCTGAGCCGTTCCGCCAAATTTGCGAGGTCCACGTAGGTGCTGGCTGCATACGGCCACGAGTGGGGCAGGGTTGCAAGCGATTTGTAGGGCGCCAATCGCAATCGCCTTGCGGCGCCGCTCAACTCTGCATCGATCGCAGCCCCGTTCCCTTCTCCATCGCGCGTGGGAAACGCGAGAGTGATCTTAACTTCGGGGAGAGACTTAATCGACGCCTTCGAGAGCTCGGCGACCAGGTCGCGGAGCTCCTGGGGTGTGCCGGGAGTCGCGTGCAAGAGCAGGCTCTTGCGGGCGGCAGCGTCGTGCACCTCAACCGGGGCCTGTAGATCGGTTTGACGCGAGGACGAAGATACAGGGGATAAAGATGGCTGCGCCTGCTCGTTGAGAGCAGGTTGGAGACTTTCCTCTGGAACATCCTCCTTCGTCGCTTGAGGTTGCTGTTCCAGTGCAACAGTGGCGCCGGTCGCCTGTAACTCAAACCAAAGGAAAGAATAAGGCGCAAGCGACAGCACATAGGGCTGTGCGGTGATTGGCGGAAACGCGTTATAGCCGAAGACTTCCATCGGCGTGCGGCCCGTATAGTCGGCAAGATCGAGCGCGACCGGCTGGGCAAAACGAGAGAGATTGGCCACGCAAAGCACGGACTCATCGTCCAGTTGACGGATGTAAGCAATCACCTTGCGGTTGGCGGGATTGAGGAACCGCAAGGTGCCCCGGCCAAACAAGCTGAAGAGCTTGCGCAGGCCGATCATGTTGCGGGTCCACTGCAGCAGGGAGGAGGGGTTCTTTCTCTGCTCGTCGACGTTGACTGCCTGGTAGCCGTAGACGGGGTCGGAGATGACGGGCGAATAGAGACTGGCGGGAGCGGCGGTAGAGAAGCCGCCGTTAGGGCTGGCGTTCCACTGCATGGGAGTGCGCACGCCGTTGCGGTCACCGAGCTCTACGTTGTCGCCCATGCCGATCTCGTCGCCGTAGTAGAGGATGGGGGTGCCGGGAAACGAGAACAGTAGACTGTTGAGCAGCTCGATGCGTTCGCGATTGTTGTCGAGTAGCGGCGCGAGGCGGCGGCGGATGCCGAGATTGAGGCGGGTCCGCGGATCGGAGCTGTAGGCGAGGTACATGTAGTCGCGCTCGTCGCGGGTGACCATCTCCAGGGTGAGCTCGTCGTGGTTGCGCAGGAAGAGGCCCCATTGGCAGGCGGCTGGAATCTCCGGTGTCTGCTCCATGATGTCCACGATGGGCTGGCGGTTCTCCTGGCGGGCCGCGACGTAGATGCGCGGCATCAGGGGAAAGTGGAAGGCCATACTGCATTCGTCGTTGTTGCCGAAGTAGGGCCTCACATCGCTGGGCCATTGGTTGGCTTCGGCCAGCAGAACCCGATTGGAGTACTCCGCGTCAACCGTCGCTCGCACGGTGCGGATGAGGGCATGAGTCTCGGGAAGGTTCTCGCAGCTGGTGCCTTCGCGCTCCACGAGATAGGGGATGGCGTCCAGGCGCAGGCCGTCCACCCCACGGTCCAGCCAGAAGCGCATGGCGTTGAGCATCTCTTCCAGCACGACCGGGTTGTCGTAGTTCAAGTCAGGTTGGTGGGAGAAGAAGCGATGCCAGTAGTACGCGCCGGCCATGGGGTCCCACGCCCAGTTCGATTTCTCCGTGTCATTGAAGATGACCCGCACGCCGGGGAACCGGCTATTGCTATCGCTCCACACATAGAAGTCGCGCTCCGATGATCCCTTGGGAGCATTGCGCGCGCGCTGGAACCATGGGTGCTGGTCGGAGCTATGGTTCATCACCAGCTCGATGATGACCTGCATGCCGCGTTGGTGAGCGGCGTCGAGGAAGCGCTGGAAATCGTCCAGGGTGCCGTAGCTTGGGTGAACGCCTTTGTAGTCGGCGATGTCGTAGCCGTCGTCGCGCAAGGGCGACGGAAAAAACGGCAGCAGCCAGAGACAGGTGACGCCGAGCTCCTGCAGGTAGTCGAGCTTGCCCAGCAGGCCGGTGAAGTCGCCGATACCGTCGGCGTTGCTGTCGGCAAAGGCCCGCACATGCAATTCGTAAAGAATCGCGTCTTTGTACCAGAGTGGATTCGACGCACTCCCCGGTTTCTTCACGTGCCGGCTCCCACTAGGAACATAGGTTTTGATGCCAGCGACAGCGGGAAGGTTAACGCGGGAACTCCTCAATAATGTTGACGTTCCCGCCACGCGGACGCTCATCCTCCCTCAAATGCAACCCTTACCTCGCAATGGGACTCTCATTAGAAAGTCTGCTGCGATGAAGCGTCATGCCTGCCAGAGAGCTCGCCGTCCCCTGTAAAGCTGAGCAGAATGGACCACACCTATGCGGATCCTGAGTTTACGACTCATCTTGGCGTTGATTCTCGGGATTACCCTGGTGTCGCTGGGCTCGTCCTGGTATGAGGTGCGCACCGAGCAGGACGCGCTGCGCAACGACCTTGAACGCAAGGCCACGACCCTGGGCGAGAGCCTGGCCGGCAACGCGGAATCGTACCAGCAGGCAGGCAACCAAAGCGGACTGGAACAGCTGACGCAGCAGTTTACCAACCGCGACCATCTGCTGGGCATCGGCATCTACAGCGCGGACGGTTCTCCTTTGGCCGTGACCCGCGACTTGAACACGGTCCTGTCGCCGCCTCCGCCCTTGCTGCGCAGCGCGCTGGCCAGCAACCACATGCAGAGCAAATTTGAGCTGCTGCACTTTAGGCCGGTGTATCTGCTGGCTGCCCCGCTGCGTGGCACGGACACGAGTGTGGCGGGGGCGATCGTCACGGTGCACGATGCCGGCTATATCCGGGTCGAGGCGCTTCGTATCTGGGGTCGCGCCTTCCTTCGCATGGCACTCCAGGTGCTCGTTATCGTGGTGATCACGCTGCTCATCGTGCAGCGCAGCGTGGCCGGGCCGGTGAAGCGGGTGGAGCGGTGGATGAAGGCGTTGCGCACTGGGCGGCACGCGGTCCGGCCGTCCGACTCCGACCTGGATTTTCTCGGGCCGGTTGCGCGCGAGGTGGCGCCGTTGGCGGAGAGCCTGCAGCGGGCCCGCGCCTCAGCAGAGACGGAAGCCAGGTTGCGCAACGCCAACGAATCACTGTGGACCGCGGAGCGGCTGGCCGACCACGTGCGCAGCCATTTGGACGGCAACAACCTGTTCGTGGTCTCCAACCGCGAGCCTTACATCCACAGCCGGTCGGGCAATGAGATTGCCGTGATGGTGCCGGCAAGCGGTGTGGTGACCGCAATCGGACCCATCCTCTGCGCATGCAACGGAACCTGGGTGGCCCATGGCAGCGGCGACGCGGACGCCGAGACTGTGGATGCCGACGGCCGCCTGCAAGTCCCGCCGGACGATCCGCGCTACACCTTGCGCCGCGTCTGGCTGAGCGCCGAACAGGAAGAGGGATACTACTATGGCTTCTCGAACGAAGGCCTTTGGCCCCTTTGCCACAATGCGCACACTCGCCCGATGTTCCGCACAAGCGACTGGGAGCACTACCGGGCGGTCAATGAGAAATTTGCCGATGCTCTGGTAGAGGAGATCGGAGAGGAAGAACATCCTGTTGTTCTTATCCAGGATTACCACTTTGCCTTGCTTCCGCGCATGGTGAAGGAGCGGTTGCCTCAGGCGCGAATCGCAATCTTCTGGCATATTCCGTGGCCCAACTCGGAGGCGTTCGGCATCTGTCCGTGGCGAAGGGAGCTGCTGGACGGACTTTTAGGTGCGGACTTGCTCGGGTTCCAGGTGCAGGCAGACTGCAATAACTTCCTCGATACGGTCGATCACTTCCTTGAAGCCAGGATCGATCGAGAGCACTTTTCGGTCAAGCGCGACAACCACGAGTCTCGCGTGCGTCCGTTCCCGATCAGCGTCGAGTTTCCCGAATGCGGTCCTGCCTCTGGAAAGCCAGTCGCGGAAGAGCGCAGCCAGCTGCTTGCAGAACTGGGCATCGAAGCGACATTCCTCGGAGTGGGCGTCGACCGCGTGGATTACACCAAAGGCATCATCGAGCGCTTCCAGGCGGTGGAGACGTTCCTTGAGATGCATCCCCGCTACCAGGAGAAGTTTACTTTTATCCAGATTGGCGCGCCGACGCGCAGCCGCATCAAGCGATATAGCGAGTTCCAGGCCGAGGTCGCAGCCGAGGCGCAGCGGATCAACTCACGCTTCCAACGCGGGAAGTGGAGGCCGATCGTCTTCAAGAACCGTCAGCACAATCATCAGGAGGTGCAGCGCTACTATCGTGTGGCGCATCTGTGCATGGTCACCTCGCTGCACGACGGGATGAATCTGGTGGCCAAGGAATTCATTGCCGCTCGGCAAGACGAGCGAGGCGTCTTGATCCTGAGCCAATTCACCGGCGCGGCGCGGGAGCTGCATGACGCCATTCTCATCAACCCATACGACATTCTGGCCACCTCGGAGGCAATCGCGCAGGCCCTGGATATGAGCGTGGAAGAGACGATCGATCGAATGCGCCATATGCGCAGATATGTGAAGGACCACAACATCTACCGGTGGGCGGCGGATTTGGTTGGAGAACTCTGCGATGTCCGTCTCGAATCCAGGAATCGCGAACTTGTGCTTGCAAACGGGGGCCAGGGAAAGGGATAACGTGCAAACCTCCGCAAGGACCGTCTGCTCCGCATTTTTCGAGCAAGTCGCCGCCGCAACGCAACCGCTGCTCCTATTGGACTACGACGGGACGTTGGCCCCGTTTCAAGTCGACCGGCATAGCGCCCATCCATACCCCGGGGTTGTGCCGCTGCTGGAGAACATCATCAGCCGCCAAAGGTCCCGGGTCGTCGTGATCACGGGCCGGCCCATCGCCGAGCTACAGCCTCTGCTCTTCCCGCTGCGCGATCTTGAGATTTGGGGCTCGCATGGCCTGGAGCATCTGTCCGCAGACGGAGCCTATTGCCATAGCGCGGTTTCTCCGGGAGACGCAGCACTTCTGTCCGATTCGGAGTCGTGGCTTTCTGCGGCAGGTCTGGGCGACAGGATTGAAATCAAGCCTGGCGGAGTTGCCGTTCATTGGCGCGGACTGCCGGCCGCGGAGATTGAACGGATTCAAGCGCGCGCATGCGAAGGCTTGACGCCCTATTCGAAGCAGGCTGGACTCAAGCTGCTCGAATTCGATGGAGGTCTGGAACTGCGCATCGCTCACCCCGACAAGGGAGACGCGCTGGCGTCAATTCTAGCCAGCGTCGATCCTAATGCCCCGGTCGCCTACCTCGGGGACGACATAACGGACGAGAGCGCCTTCAGCGCTTTGAATTCCCGTGGAATAACCATCCTGGTGCGCTCGGAGTATCGAGAGACCAATGCGCAAATTTGGCTGCGGCCTCCCGATGAGTTGATCAGCTTTCTTGAACAATGGCTACACTGCCTCGAAACCTGACTTGGGGGGGCGAATGGGGTGAATCTCTCCACGCCAGCCCGGCCGATGAGTCATAATGTTTCGGAGGGCCCCTCGAAGGACCTGACGGGGCCGGAGTTGCAAGGAGAGAGAACGATGGCACTGATCAAGACATCCAACCCGGCGCTGAGCGAGAACACGTTTAGCAACGTGGCCGCGCAGGCAGGCGAGCTGGCGGGCGCGGGGCCCATGACGCTGAGCGGCACCGTGAACAAGACAGGCATTCTGCTGCTGTGCGTGGTGGCCACGGCGAGCTTTACCTGGCACCAGTTTCTGGTGGCGCGCAACCCCGGGGACGTGATGCCAGAGATGCTGGCCGGCCTGTTTGGCGGGTTCGTCATGGCGATGATTACGGTGTTCAAGAAGGAGTGGTCGCCGGTGACGGCGCCGATCTACGCGCTGCTGGAGGGCCTGGTGCTGGGCGGCCTCTCCGCGGTGTTTGACGCGCGCTATCCCGGCATCGGCATCCAGGCGGTCGGCCTCACCTTCGGCACGCTGGCGGTGCTGCTGATCGCATACAGCTCCGGGATGATCAAGGTGACGGACAAGTTCCGGCTGGGCATCATCGCGGCCACCGGCGGGGTCGCGGTCTTCTACCTGCTGGAGATGGTGCTGGGGCTCTTTGGCTTCCAGTTCACCAGTGTCAATGGCAATGGAGTGATCGGCATTGGGTTCAGCCTGATCGTGGTGGCGATTGCGGCGCTGAACCTGGTGCTGGACTTCGACTTCATCGAGCAGGGTGTGCAGCGCGGGGCGCCAAAGTATATGGAGTGGTACGGCGCGTTCGGGATCATCGTGACGTTGGTGTGGCTGTACCTGGAGATCCTGCGGCTGCTCTCGAAGATGCGCAGCCGGAATTAGCCGCGGACTCGGAGAGCCCTATCGGGAATATTCAGCTAGCCTCCCTGTACTCCAGTGCTTGGGTTGGATTATTGTGGCTGGGCTGGGATTTTCCCTGGCTTTGGAGGACATATGAACCGGCGCGACTTTACGAGGTTGTCAACGTTGACAGCGGCATCGATGCGGTTGCAGGGGGCGTTGGCGCAGGGTGCAGCGGCTGTGCCGGTCCCTGCCACTGGGCAAAAGCCCATCGGCTTCGCCGCGGTTGGCATCGGCGGCATCTCGACGGCGTTCATGGAGGCGGTCTCCAGCTCGCCGAATATCAAGCTGGCAGGCCTGGTGACGGGACATCCGGACACCAAGGGGGTGCAGTTCTCGCAGATGTACAACATCCCGAAGTCGAGCGTGTACACCTACGAAACCTTCGACCAGATCAAGGACAACCCGGACATCGACGCGATCTACATTGGCCTGCCCAACAGCATGCACTGCGAGTACACGGTGCGCGGCGCGGCGGCGGGCAAGCATGTTCTGTGCGAGAAGCCGATGGCGATCTCCAGCACGGAGTGCCGGACGATGATCGATGCGTGCAAGAAGGCGGACCGCAAGCTGATGATCGCCTACCGGATGCAGTACGACCCGATCTGGCAGGCGGCGTACGACATTGTGCAGTCGGGCGTGCTGGGCAGGGTGCAGTCGCTGCGCGGAAGCATGTTGCAGTCGCAGGTGATGGGCTGGCGGCAGACGAAGCAGTACGGCGGCGGCGGCCCGATGATGGATCTCGGGATCTATCCGCTGAATGGGATCCGCTTCCTTACCGGCGAGGAGCCGGCGGAGTTTACGGCAGTGACGGCGACGCGGGACAAGGATGACGTGCGGTTCAAAGAAGTGGAACAGTCGATTGAGTGGACGATGAAGTTTCCGTCGGGGATCATTACTTCGTGCGGCTGCTCGTATGGGCAGTTCGGGCAGCAGACATTTATGGTCAGCGGGGACAAGGGATTCATTACACTAACGCCGGCGTTTGGCGGCGGGGGAATCCATCTGTCGGGCAGCTCGGGAACCAACCACTTCGATCAGATCGGGGCGGGACGGGGCCACTTCCAACTGGCGCTGGAGGGCGAGCACATGGTGTCGTGCATCCGGGAAAACAAGCAGCCGAAGACGCCGGGCGAAGAGGGGCTGAAGGACCTGATCGCGATTGAGAAGGTCTACCAGGCGGCGGGCACGCCGATCGCGTAGTTCAGCTCAAGTTCATCGCGTAGTTGAGCGGCGTAGTTGAGCAGCGTGGGCGAGCGCTTAGTGGTTGATGTCGTGGAGGGTCTGACCGGCGGCCTGCGCGAGGTCGCCCGCGGCATTCTTCACCGCTCCGGCTGCCTGTTGCAGCACGCCTTCACCGGCGAGGTCATCGTCGCCTATCACGCGGCCCAGACCATGCTTGAGCTTGCCGGCCGCACTGTCTCCCAGCGAGGCGAGCCTGGTTCGGCCTCCCCAGTCCGCGGTGCGGTTCGCGGCATTCTCCACCGAGTCCCAACCGGTCTCTGCCTGCGGCGAGGTTCCGTGCAACACCAAGTAAGCCAGCACTGAGCCAATGCCGACGCCTGCAACGATCCATGGCAATGATTTCATCATCCACCTCTGGAGAGTTGGATGCATTTTGAGCAATCGGGTTTGGCTGCGGTGCGAGGGCGGACCGCGGCTGATGTAAAATTTCAGGAGCGGAGCCGGTCATTCGGCGCAAGGCTTCGCTCAAGCGTCCCTATCGTCTAGTGGCCCAGGACTCCGCCCGTTCCCGGCGGCGACACAGGTTCGAATCCCGTTGGGGACGCCAATTCTTCAGAGCGACAGAATCTCTTCTGCCGCTCTTTGCGTTTGCCCGCTGAATCTGCTAGGCAGGCTTAGCCGAGGCGAGGAATTCGTCCAATTGGTCGAAGCAGCCGCCCCAGCCCTGGCTCATGCCGGCCATTCCATCTTCGAACGCTTTGACTTCCGTCTCCGTGGCGTCCAGAGGCGTCCAGGTCAGGGTGATCCTGGTCTTTCCACCGGCTTCCTCAAAAATGACCGTCGAGAGAAGCTTCAAGGGCCACGCCGCCTGAAAGGGATGCCGCACAAGGTTACCCTCTGCGTCGGCGAACGAGTGCTCCCACACCAGACGCGAGGGCGGCGTTACCTCGCGATAGACGAACTTCGCCCACATCTCGGGTCCGCCGGGTGACTTCATGGACGAGTGCAGAATGCCGCCCGGGCGCAGGTCGAAGGTCTTTACCTGTCCGGTCGTCCCCTTGGGGCCAAACCACTTTTCAAACAGTTTTGGCTCCGTCCACGCCTTCCAAACAAGCTCGCGTGGCGCGTCAAAGGTACGGGTGATCGTAAAGACTGGTGTGCTCATCTGCTGCTCCTCTTTCGTCTCTTGAGTTTTTTGGTCTCCTGCTTAAGGACCTCGTCCAGCGCATCGAAGCTCTGCATCCACATCTGGCGCACCTTCGACACCCAATCCTCGATCTCGCCGATGCCAGCGGGATTGAGCGAGTAAAGGCGCTGCTGCGCCCGCACTTCGACGCAGACCAGGTTGGCCTCTCTCAGCGCCTTAAGGTGCTGCGATATGGCCGGTGGCGTAACCGAAAAGTGGCTGCCGATCTCATGCACCGGCATCTGTCCGCCGGCGGCCAGCATCTCGACGATGTGGATGCGAGTGGGATCGCGAAGCGCTGCGAAGGCTTCCATGAAAGCTATAATGTAGAAATTACTTAATTAAGTCAATAATGAAATTTGGTCTTGGCGCACGAAACCGCGCTTTTCAAAGAGAGTTGACTTGTAATCCGGCTTTCCCCTCAATGGCAGGAGATTTCGTCCGCATACTGCTTGGTCGCGGCCATGGCGGCGAGGGCGCGCGAGCAGGCGAGGATCTTGTCGTCCAGCGAGTTGTGCTCGAAGGAATCGGGCGGGATGTAGTTGGCCTTGGTGTGCATGGCGACGAACTGGTCGCTCGACTGCTGCATGTTGGTCAGCTCGGTTTGCAGCAGCTGCGCGGTCTGACGGTCAGGGTCCGTGGTGGCCGCGGCGATCGCCAACTGCACCTTGGCTTCGGCTGAGCGGCGCAGGCGAGCGACCCAGCTATCGGTGACCGGATAGTTGTTCTCGATCGCATTCACCAGGGCCGCGCGCCACTCGCGAATCTGGGTGAGGGCCTCGATCTCCGCGCTGGAGAAGGCCTGGGAGAGCTGCGGTGTCCTCAGCGGTTGGGGCGCGGACTGCGCTGATGCGCTTGACGCGCCAGGCAGGGCGAGGACGATCTGGCTGCCCTGAAACTTGAGCGAGCCGTGGGTGATGCGCGCCAGCGACTCGATGTCCACGTAGGACTTTCCGTTGACCTGAACCACGGGCGCCTCGCCGGACTGACCGGCGATGGTGAGGGTCTGGCTCTGCGGGGGCGTCTGCGCGGTCTGGTTCTGCGCCTGCGCGGCGATGGGCGGCGCCAACAGAACGGCCAGAGTTGCAAGTGAGTGTATGCGTCTATAGTGCATGGGCATTTTCCTCGTGCTGTTGCATTGGATGCGGGGAATCCGTTTAGCGGCGAATGGTGCGCTTGATCTGCGCATACTGCAGCAGGATGAAGCTGTCGGTCATGCCGGCGATGTAGTCGGCCACGACGCGCGCGAGGCCTTCAGTCTCAATCTCCTCCACATACTGCGAGGGCAGCTCCTGCGGCTCGCCGATCCAGAAGTCGAAGAGCGCGGTGACCACCTCCTCGGCCTTCTCATGCTCCAGGGAGAGCGCGTTGCAGGTGTAGAGCACGTCGTTGAGGTAGCGCTTCTCCAGCACGCGATAGGACTCCGCGAGCGAAGAGAATGCGGCCAGGCGTGACGGGTGGTCGCGCACATCGTCGAGCGAGCCGGCGCCGATGGCCCGTGTATTGGCCAATGTGGTGGCGATCAGGTCGTCGGTGAGCACGTTCTGCATCAGCTGCAGCGCCTCGTTGAAGAGGACCTTGGGGTCGAGGCCGGGGTGCTCGCGCTCCACCTCGTCGTAGCAGTGGGTAAGAATCTCCACGTGCTCGCGAATGTGGCCGATCTCCAAAAGGCCCGACTCGACGCCGTCGTCGAGGTCCGCGGTAAGGTAGGCAATCTCATCCGCGAGGTCGATGATCTGGGCCTCGAGCGGAGGACGGCGACCGAGGAGGTAGGCTGAGAGCTCGGGGTGCTGGTCCGCGCTGTAGTCGCGGGAGTGCTTGATGATGCCTTCGCGCACGCCGAGGGTAAGGTTGAGGCCACGGTGGGCGGCGTAGCGCTGCTCGAAGTGCTCGACGATGCGCAGCGCGTGCAGGTTGTGGTCGAAGCGAAGCCCATGGCGCTTGAGGCACTCGTCGAGCGCGCGCTCGCCGGCGTGGCCGAAGGGCGGATGGCCGATGTCGTGGACGAGGGCGAGGGTTTCGGCGAGGTCCTCGTCAAGCCCCAGGGTCTGCGCGACGCAGCGCGCGATCTGCGCCACCTCGATGGTGTGGGTGAGGCGGCTGCGGAAGTGGTCGGAGGCGCGGCTGGTAAAGACCTGGGTCTTGCCTGCGAGACGACGGAAGGCGCGGGCCTGCACAATGCGCTCGCGGTCGCGCTGATAGGCTGTGCGCGTGGGATGCTCCGGCGCGGGATAGAGCCGCGAACGCAGCACGTCGTCCGCGTCGGCGGAGACTGCGCAGAGGCGCAGGCCAGGGGGCAGCGTCCCGGTCAATGTTTCAGTCGGAGCCACAATTGTTTAAGTGTAACGTGCGCGCTGGGCCGCGCGGTGACGCGTCACGCGCAGCGAAGAACAGAATGCTATTTGGCTTCCTTGTCCGCAGTGGTGTTCAGCTTGGCCAGCTTGACGCGCGCATTCTCCAGCTTGCGCTGGACCTTCTGCACGTCGTCCGGGTCGGCGTCGGCACGCAGAGAGTGAGCGTATTCCGTCATAGAACGCTCCCACTGCGCGACTGCCATCTTCAGGTTGCCGGTCTTCTCATAGACCTCACCGAGATGGTCGTGCACGGTTGGGTCGGTGTTGATACGCTCATTGGCCTTGCGCAGGTTATCTTCCGCCTGGGTATACTGGCCGGTCTTGAAGTAGACCCAGCCGAGCGAATCGAGATAGGCGCCGTTCTGCGGCTCGAGGTCGACTGCCTTGCTGATCATCTTCAACGCCTCAGGCAGCTTCTGCCCCTGGTCGGCCAGCATGTAGCCGAGGTAGTTCAGCACCGCGGCGTTCTGCGGATCGATGGCCAGCGCCTTGCGGAAATTTACCTCCGCCTGGTCGTACATCTTCTGCCGCTCGTAGAACTCGCCGCGCAGGAAGAAGCCATACAGCTTCTCCTCAGGCTTGGTGGCCGTCGCGTCTGCCTTGTCCATCTGCGCGCTGGCCTCGCTGAAGCGCTTAAGGCGAATGTACATCTGCGCCAGATCGGTCTCGACATCGCGGTCGTCGGGTGTCCCGGTCAACTGGGCCTTGGCCAGCGCAAGACCCTCGTCCACCTGTCCCATGTCCGCCAGCTGCCCGGCGTACATCAATTGGATGGTGTGGTTCTTGGGCAGTGCTTTGGAGGCCTCCTCCGCGGCGGCGGATGCGTCCTTCCACTGGTGCGCGTCGCGATAGGCATCCACCTCACCCTGATAGCCCTCGACCTCGTAGTCGTCGCCGCCCAGGTCGACCATCTGCTTGTAGGCCGCTACCGCTTCAGCCGTCTTGTTCTGCTCGCGGTAGATGTTGCCCAGCCGGTTGAGGAAGATCGCGCGGTTCTGCTTCTCCTGTTCGGAGTACTTACCATCGGGATGCGACGACGCATCCAGCAGACCGGTCAGCAGCTGGGCTGCCTGGTCGTACTTGCCCAGCGCGTCGTAGGTCAACGCCTCGTTAAGGTTCAGTTCGCTCAGCTCGTTGGGGTCCTGGACCTGCGACTTGGCCTTCTCCAAGGTTGCCAGCGCTTCGTCGTAGTGGCCTTGACGGCGCTGGATCTCGGAGATGCGGACCTCGGCCTGCGCGTCCGTGGGATCGGCAGCCACCAGCTCGTTGTAGATCTTCAGCGCCTCATCCAGCTGGTCGTCCGTCAGCAACGCACTGGCCAGGGCGTGTTCGGCGTCGGGGTTGTCCGGCTCGATATCGAGCGACCGGCGATAGGCCTCCGCGGCCTCCTTGGGCTTCTTCAGCTGGTCGTAGCTGGCGCCCAGCGCGAACTCGATACGCGCGGTGCGGTCCTCCACCGGGACCGCGGACAGAGTGTCGATTGCGCGCTGCGAGTCGCCCTCCTCGCCGTAGAGGCGCGCCATGTTCAGCACCACCTCTTCGGAGTTGGCGTCGATCTTCTGCGCCGCCTTGAACTCCGCCTCCGCCTTGGCGGACTGATGGTTGAGCGCATAGAGCTGACCGAGGAGGAGCGTCGTCTCCATGTCGTTGGGCTGGAGCCGCGCGAGGGTCTCATATTCGCCGATGGCGAGCTGCAGCATGTCCGCCGACTGGGCGCCCTGCATATCGCCCAGCGAGCGCAGATAGATCTTGCCCAGCAGGGTGTGCGCGTCGATGTCGTTGGGGTCCTTCTTGACGCAGTCCTGGGCAGTGGAGATGGCCTCCTTGATGCGCCCGATCTTGAAGTAGAGGTCGGCCAGTCCGTCCTGAAGCAGGCGCGAGTCGGGATCGGCATCGAGCGCGAGCTTGTACTCCTCGACTGCCTGGGTCGCGTAGTCCTGCCGCCCGGCGTTGACCGCCATCTCCTCATAGAAGTGGGCGAGGCCATAGTGGTAGTAGGCGCTGGAGCGGTCGGGCTCGGTCTGGGCGGGAGCGGCAGCGGGCTTGGGAGGAGCGGCCAGAAGCGCCGGCGCGGCCAGCAAAAGGGCTGCGATGGAAGTGAGCCGGAGGGAACGAAGGGTTGAAGCGCGAAAGAGCAAGGTCATAGGGAAAGGGTTCCTATCCGGCGGGATGCGAGGACACAAACTACTGTTTAGACGATGCGGCGCTTCGTTTGGATGCCGAACGACTGGACGCGGTGTGAACAGCGCCCGCAGCAACTGCCGCGAGCTTACGCCAAACTGCCACGACTGTCCTGCAATTATAGCCTTGAGGATGAGGGCCATCCCCGCTTAAGTTCCTCGGGTTACTTCAGGAACCCGCTCGCGCTTACCCGTGGCGGAAGTGGCGTATGCCGGTAAAGACCATCGCGACGCCCAGCCGGTCGGCGGCTTCGATGACCTCGGCGTCGCGCACCGAACCGCCGGGCTGGATGGCGGCAGTGGCGCCCGCCTGGGCGACCGTCTCCAGTCCATCTGCGAATGGGAAGAAGGCGTCGGAGGCGGCGACCGTCCCCTTGAGCGGCAGGACTGCCTTCATCGCACCGAAGCGCGCGGCGTCCACACGGCTCATCTGCCCCGCGCCGATGCCGACGGTCTGCCCGTGGCCGTTCTCGCAGCGGGCGTAGACGATGGCATTCGACTTGACATGCTTGCAGACGCTCCAGGCGAAGAGGAGGGCAGTGGTCTCATCGGGGGTTGGCGCGCGGCGGGTGACGACGGTGAGGTCGGACTGGGTGATGCGGCGGCGGTCGGCATCCTGCATGAGGAAGCCGCCGGAGACCTGCTTGAGGGTGCGGGCGGGTTTGGCCGGGTGGTTGGGCGTGGGGGCGATTTCGAGCAGGCGCAGGTTCTTCTTGGACGCGAAGCGGGCGACGGCCTCGGGAGTGAAGGAGGGCGCGACGATGGCCTCGACGAAGAGCTTTGCGATCTGCTCGGCTGCGTCGGCGTCCACCTCGCGGTTGATGCCAATGACACCGCCGAATGCGGAGACCGGGTCGGCCTCCAGCGCGCGGCGATAGGCCTCCAGCACGGTGGCTCCGGTAGCGACGCCACAGGGGTTGGTATGCTTGATGATGGCGACCGCCGGGTCTGAATCGGGGCCGAACTCGCTGACCAGATCCCAGCAGGCGTCGAGGTCGACGATGTTGTTATAGCTGAGCTCCTTACCTTGGAGCTGGCGTGCAGCCGCGACTCCGCGACCGGTGCCGTCGACGTAGACGGCGGCGCTCTGGTGAGGATTTTCGCCGTAGCGGAGGACGGTTTTGAGCGGGTCGATGACACGGATGGCAGGTGGCATCGCGGCGGTATCGAAGATCGCGGCCTCGCCGTGTGGGGCGGGCGCGGCGATGCTTTCGAGCGTGGTGGCGATGCCGGCGTCGTAGGCCGCAGTGACGGCGAAGGCGGCGCGGGCCAGCCGCCAGCGGGTTGCGCGCGTGAGGAAGCCGGAGTTGGCGGCGAGCTCTTCGGCGAGGGCAGCGTAGTCGGCAGTCGAGGTGACGACGGCGACGTCCTCGAAGTTCTTTGCGGCAGAGCGCACCATCGACGGGCCACCGATGTCGATGTTCTCAATGATCTCGGAGAAGGCGACGTTTGGCCTGGCGGCGGTCTTCTCGAAGGCGTAGAGGTTCACCACCACCATATCAATCGGCTCGATGGCGTGGGCCTCAACGGACGACCTGTGCTCCGCGTTATCGCGGATGTGCAGGATGCCGCCGTGGACTTTGGGGTGGAGGGTCTTGACGCGGCCATCGAGCATCTCGGGAAAGCCGGTGAGGTCGCTGATGTCGCGGATGCTGAGGCCGGCCTCGCGCAGGGCGCGCGCGGTGCCACCGGTGGAGACGAGGTCGACGCCATGCGCGGCGAGGGCGCGGGCGAAGTCGACCAGCCCGGTCTTGTCGGTCACGGAGAGCAGAGCGCGGCGGATGGGGCGAAGACCGGCGGCGGTTTCAACTGTAGGTTCAGTCATCAACTCGATCACATCTTCATTTTACGTTCGAATAGCGGGCTCATCACAGCGTCGCTTCTGAGGAAAACCGAGTACTTAGAGCCGCATACCGCCAGTGAGGTCGCTGATGCGCGGGACCTCGTGCGAGGAGCACCAGCGTCGCAGGCCGTTAGTGATGTTCTGGACCGCGCGCGGATCGGCATAGCTGGCAGTGCCCACCTGCACGGCGGTTGCGCCGGCCAGCATAAACTCCACTGCGTCCTCCGCGCAGACGATGCCGCCCATGCCGACGATGGGAAGCTTGGTCGCCATCGCCGCCTCGTGCACCATGCGCACGGCGATGGGCCGGATGGCTGGGCCGGAGAGGCCGCCGGTGACGTTGGCGATGCGCGGCCTGCGCGTCTCCACGTCGATGGCCAGCGAGACGAAGGTGTTGACCAGCGAGATCGCCTGGGCGCCGGCCTCCTGCACCACGCGGGCCATGCCGGCGATGCTGGTGACGTTGGGCGAGAGCTTGACCATCAGCGGACGCTGCGCGGCATGGCGGCAGCGGGCTGCAAGGTGGTAGAGCGAGTCGGGGTCGGTGCCGAAGACCATGCCGCCGTGGCTGGTGTTGGGGCAGCTGGCGTTGAGCTCGTAGAGGGCGATGCCCTCGGCGTCGTTGAGGATGTGGATGACCTCGACGCAGTCGTCTATGGTGTATCCGAAGACGTTGGCGATGACGACCACGCCCTTCATGCTGCGCAGTTTGGGTAGCTTCTCTTCGATGAAGGCGCGGACGCCAATATTCTGTAGACCGATGGCGTTGATCATGCCGGCAGGCGTCTCGACGATGCGGGGGCTGGGATTGCCGGGCATGGGCTCGCGCGAGAGGCCCTTGGTGACGAAGGCGCCGATACGGTCGAGTGAGACGATCTCCTCGAACTCGACGCCGTAGCCGAAGGTGCCGCTGGCGGCGATGACGGGCGAGCGAAGCTCTACCCCAGCAACGTTTACGCGCATGTCGGGCTTGCTCAGACTGTCACCGCCGTGGTCATCGCTTCCAGTGTAACGGGCGGACGGAACTTGAAGGTTAGGGTGGGGATCAAGCCAGGGTGGCGGTTCGCGCGGCTTTAGAGGGCTACCGTAGAATGGCGGGGATGCTTGATCTGGGATATGTGCGGGCGAACCTGCCGCGGGTGGAAGAGAAGTTGCGGGCGCGGGGGATGGATCCGTCAGAAATCCTCGAAGACTTTGACGTGATCGACCGCAGGCGGCGGGATGCGATTACCGAGGCCGAGACGCTGAAGGCGCAGCGGAACAGAGTCAGCGAAGAGATAGCCGGGCTGCGAAGGCTCGGCGGGGACACAGCCGGTCTGGTCGAACGAGCAAAGGCGATGAAGGACGACGCCGACGCGCTCGAGGACGAAGCGGGGATAGCGGATCAGCACCTCCGTGAGCTGATGCAGACACTGCCGAACCTGCCGCAGGATTCGGTGCCCGTCGGTAAGTCGGAACACGACAATGTCATTGAGAAGGTTTGGGGGGAGAAGCCCAGCTTCGACTTCCCTGCCCTGCCGCATTGGGAGATTGGCGAGCGCCTCGGCATCCTGGACTTTGAGCGCGCCGCCAAGATCTCCGGCTCCCGCTTTGTCGTCCACTTTGGCCAGGGGGCGCGGCTGGAGCGGGCGCTGGCGAACTTTATGCTCGACCTGCATACGCGCGAGCATGGGTATACCGAGGTGTTGCCGCCCTACATGGTGAACTCGAAGTCGCTCTTCGGGACGGGGCAGCTACCGAAGTTTGCCGAGGACCTTTTTCATTGCGACGACAAGGGAGCGTATGAGCCGGGCAAGTATCAGGATTCGGACCACTGGCTCATCCCCACCGCCGAGGTGCCAGTGACGAATCTCTTCCGCGATGAGACGTTGGAGGACGCGCAGCTGACCACCAGCTTCTGCGCCTACACGCCGTGCTTCCGCAGCGAGGCCGGCTCTTACGGAAAGGATGTTCGCGGGATGATCCGCCAGCACCAGTTCCAGAAGGTGGAGTTGGTGAAGTTCTGCCGGCCGGAGGACTCGAACGCGGAGCATGAGCGGCTGACGCGCGACGCGGAGACGGTGCTGGAGCGGCTGGGGCTGCCCTACCGGAGGATGCTGTTGTGCACCGGCGACATGGGCTTCTCGTCGTCGAAGACCTACGACCTGGAGGTGTGGCTGCCGGGTCAGGGGCTGTATCGCGAGATCAGCTCCTGCTCAAATTTTGAAGCATTTCAAGCCCGCCGCGCGAACATACGCTATAAGCCGAAAGGCGCGAAAAAGAGCGAGTTTGTGCATACACTGAACGGGAGCGGGCTGGCGGTCGGGCGCACCTATCTGGCGATTCTGGAAAACTACCAGCAAGCGGACGGCACGGTGCGGATTCCCGAGGCGCTCGTGCCATATATGGATGGCGAGAGCGTGATCGGCAGGCACGCGAGCGGAAAGGCGAGGAAGGATTGAATATGGGCAAACTCCTTCGCAGCTATTTCTTCTGGACGTATGAACGGG
>Ga0182018_10001721_pt1 | contig 24041 bp, 18 predicted proteins | sample 812P2MmetaG_FD_120490 | JGI IMG/M metagenome (GOLD analysis project Ga0182018, IMG submission 120490) | Permafrost microbial communities from Stordalen Mire, Sweden - 812P2M metaG | ecosystem: Environmental > Terrestrial > Soil > Wetlands > Permafrost | place: Sweden: Stordalen | collected...
CATTGCACTCAGCATCCCCTCACACATGGCAAACGGGTAGTCACCGTGATGATCAATCATGCAGCAAATCGCTCAGGAGAGCGGGTGGATTGGCGCACCAAAGGGCTGCCATATGGCGCCCTCGACATTGCGTTGGCTGACATTCCTGCAAAAAGCTGGAATGTCCTCAGGGAGGATTTGCCGCTGCCGCTGGCGGTCCTGCGAGTCTCGGCTCTGACACGCAACCGCCAGTGGATGCGCGAGTTTTTGGCTCGCACCGGCGCGAAGCTGGCGCCGCATGGCAAAACGCACATGAGTCCGCAAGTCTTTCAGTGGCAGCTCGAGGACGGGGCTTGGGCCATCACGCTCGCCACCGTACATCAGGTGAGGATTGCTCGCGGGGCAGGCATTAAGCGCGTGCTACTGGCGAACGAGATCGTTGGTGCACGCGATATCGAATACGTTCTCGATGAGTTGCGCCGGCATCCGTCTTTCGAGCTCTTCTGCCTTGTGGATTCCGTCGCGGGTGTCAACAGATTAGCGCAAGCGGCGCGCCGTGCTCCCGTAGGCCGGCCTTTACCTGTCTTGGTCGAGGTTGGCTATCGCGGAGGGCGCACGGGATGCCGGGAAACTAATGAGGTTCGTGCGGTGTGCGGTGCCGTTCGTGACGCAAGGCCCCACCTGGAACTTGCTGGCGTCGAAGGTTTCGAGGGGCTGCACGGATATCTGTCCGCCCGGGAAGCGGTGCCCAAAGTTCGGCATCTCTTGAATCGAATCGTGCAGACAGCGGAGAGCTTAGACAGAGAGGGCTTTTTCGATCGCGATGGTATCATTCTAAGCGCCGGTGGCTCGGCCTATTACGACCTCGTCGCGGAGGTCTTCGCACAAGCACGACTAAGTCATAAGACCTGCATCGTGCTACGCAGTGGTTGCTATTTCACGCATGACGCGGGCTTGTACGAGCGGCTCTTCTCCGAAGTGCTTGAACGATCCGGTATTGCGGAAGCGATCGGGCATCGCTTCGAGAATGCTCTGGAAGTGTGGACATACGTCCTCTCAGTGCCCGAACCGGGCCGCGCAATCTTGGGTGCGGGACGGCGAGACTTCGGCCACGATGCGGGAGCGCCAGCTCCTTTGCGGCACTACCGTCCTGGATCGACGGAGGCACCCGATATGCTTACCGGCGAGTTTCAAATCGCCGTGATCAACGATCAGCATGCTCATATGACCATGCCGCCGCACGCGGACCTACAGGTAGGAGATATGATTGCTCTGGGCGTCTCGCATCCGTGCACCACTTTCGACAAATGGCAACTTCTCTACCTCGTGAATGAACGCTATGACATCGAATCCGCTATCCAAACCCACTTCTAGCCGAACCGATCTCTGACAGTGCCCCATCGGCCCGTGTCAGCTCTCAAAGTGCGGACAGCTTACTGTCGCGAATGATGGAGGGATTCTTGAATCCAGACACGTGGCTCTTGAGTCAATGGCTTCCGCGATGCGAAGAAGCCGTAGGCAGGCTGAGACGCGCAATTGCAAAGGAGAGGTTTGACGAAGCGGTCGATATCATCTCGCTACAGCAAGATAATGCTTAGCGATGCCGGCTGGGGAGAGTCTTGGCGATGCGTGAGATCGAGGCTCGCAGAGATCACTTTCGGTCGATAACTCTTGACATTGCAGGTAACCCCCCGCGTCGACCACTTTCTCACCGGCTTCATCCATTTGCTGCGGCAGGGCATCCGCGTAGACATCGAGTGTACTGATGAGAGGTTGCCAAATTCAGCGCGGCATTCTATTCGGGCTGTTGCTTGTTGCTGGAGACGGAGCCGGCGCCGATGCGCCGAACGAGCCGCGAGCTGACTCGTTGAGCGAAGTCGTGGTTACGGCCAGCCGAATCCCTGAGGCTCTCGATCAGCTCCCTGACGACATCTCGGTAGTCCTCGGGGAGGAATTGCGCGCTCGCGATGCGTGGGACATGGCCTCTGCCTTAAGCTTGGTGCCCGGAGTCGAGGCGCCGGCGGGCGGGGACGCTGGACCGTCAAGCGCTGTACCTTCATTCTGGGGATTGCATGAATTCGACGCGTTCCTGCTCGTCGTCGACAATATCCCGTGGGGAGGTGCCTTCAATCCGGCGATAACAACGCTGGATTCAACCAATGTTGAGCGCATCGAGGTACTTAAGGGTGCGGCGCCGGTCATGTATGGGGCAACATCATTCGTCGGGGTCGTGCACGTTCTTCATTACCCGGCAGGTGAGGCGGCTGATGAGGCCGACATAGCGGTGGGCAATTATCACTCAGCACGCGGATCGGCCGCGTTCGCGCTGCCTCAGTGGGGAGACTATCACCAATCGTTTGCCGCCTCCGGGGAAAGCGTAGGATTCGCCGACAGACGCGAGAATGTCTCCGATGGGCGCTTGCTGTATCGCGGCGCGCTCGATTTGGGTACAGGTCAGTTACGCGTCGACGCGAACCTGAGCATTGTTCGCGACGTACCGCCCAGCCCGGTGATCCGCGAGGGCGCGGCGCTCACGACCCTGACGCCGCTGAATGCCAATTTCAATCCGGCAAACGCCGAGCTCAACGAGAATAAGTATCAGCTGGCCATCGGCTATTCGCGGCCGACGCTCTGGGGGACGTGGGACACTCTCGTCTCCGTCTCTCACTCGCACGTTGACGACATTCGTGCCTTTCTGCATCCAGATCTGAGCGGTACCGCCGACACGCAGGATCAGAATCGCCAAATCGATGATGATTATTTCGACACGCACCTGGCAGGCCACATGTTCGGCGACGTTGTTCTTACCGTCGGGGCCGACCTGCTGTACGGCTATGGGCGCCAGCCCACGCTGAACGGCAACAGCGCCTATACCGTGCCGCTTAACGGTTCGGTACTGCCGCCGCCGACGACGCAGTTGCCGGTTAACGAATTCGGCTTCGTCTCTGACCGGCGGCTGTTTGCCGGCCAGTATGCGCAACTGGACTGGAAGACCGGTACGCGCTGGGATGTGACGGCAGGAATTCGCCTTAACGAGACCGATGAAAGCAAATTCTCCAGCGATCTCACATTGCCGCCGTTCACGCCAACGGTGCAATTTGCGGAGCAAAGCGCGAGCAGGCGCGAGATTCGCCCCACCGAAACGGTCGGTGCCAGCTACCGGCTCTGGGCAGATGGGAAGGACGAGGCGGTGCTATACGCGGATTATCGCGACGCTTTCAAACCGTCGGCGCTCGATTTCGGTCCGGATTACCAGCCGGCTGTGCTGCGCCCGGAGACCGCAAAAAGCTACGAAGGCGGCCTCAAAGGCGCAGTGGCGGACGGCCGCCTGAACTACCAGGCGGAATTCTTCAAGTTGGACTTCAAGAATCTGGTGGTCGCAACAGAGTCCGGATTTCTGACCAACGCGGCCGGGGAGCAATTACGAGGCGCGGAGCTCGAGTCACGCTACTGGATAACTGACATCCTCGCGGTGGCCGCAAATTACTCGTACCACGATGCGCGCTTTACACAGTACTTGTTCTTCGATATCGAATCCAACGCGTACGTTGATGTCGCCGGACGCGAACTGCCGCTGTCACCGCATCATCTCGCTTCCGCCGGGCTCCTCTACGAGCCTCGGGAAGGGTTTAATGCGACGCTTGTAGCGACCTACGTAGGTCGGCGCTATCTGGATGAAGAAAATACCGCGCCAGTTGGCGGCTACATGAAGCTCGATGCGACGCTTGGCTATCGCCTGGGCCACTACCTGCTGTCGCTCGAAGGCAATAATCTGACAAACCAGCGCCCACCGGTCAGCGCGAGTGAATTCGGCAGTGAGTCGTTCTATCTGCTGAATGCGCGCACGCTATGGGTGCGCTTCGGATATAAGGAACGCTGAATCCGGCCGTATGACCCGCGTAGCCAGGGGGAAAACATGCAAATTCGTCTGCCACTCGCACAGCGCTCGACATTCCTTCGCTGTTGTGTCGCCTTGGTCGCCCTTGCGACCGCGTCAATGAACACGGTCGATGCTGTCGCGCCTGCGCCGGTTTCGGCAGGCGATCAGGCCGCCACATTTCCACTCAACCCGAGCCTCTTCGCAGCCTTGCAGTGGCGGGGTATCGGACCTTATCGCGGCGGGCGCGCGCTCGCCGTCACCGGCATCGCCGGGGATCCCACCACGTTTTACTTTGGCGCAGTGGCCGGAGGGGTCTGGAAGACGACCGACGGCGGCGCGAGCTGGCTGCCGCTGACTGATGACACAGCCATCTCCTCCGTCGGCGCAATCGCAATCGCACGCTCCGATCGCAATGTCATCTATGTCGGCACCGGCGAAGCCGCGCCGCGCGGCGATATGACCTATGGCGACGGCGTTTATAAGTCGATCGATGGCGGCAAAACCTGGAGCAGTCTCGGCCTTAAGGACACGCGTCAGATCGGCGCGCTGATCGTCGACCCGGAGAATCCGGACATCGTGCTGGTCGCCGCGTTTGGTCACGCCTTCGGTCCGAACACGGAACGCGGCGTGTTCCGCACGGTCGACGGGGGCAAGTCCTGGACGAAAGTCCTTTACAAGGATGAGCAAACTGGCGCGATAGACGTCAGTTTCGATCCGCACAACTCAAATATTGTCTATGCCGCGCTCTGGCAGGCGCGCCGCCAGCCGTGGAGCTTTTCGAGTGGCGGCCCCGGAAGCGGGATGTATCGCTCCACTGACGGTGGCGTACACTGGACCCAACTTTCCGGCAACGGATTGCCGGCGGGCACTCTGGGGCGCATTCACATCTCGGTTTCCGGGGCCGACTCCAGTCGCATCTACGCGATGATCGAAGCGGCGCAAGGTGGCCTGTACCGTTCAGACGACGGCGGCGCGCATTGGCGGCGCGTTAGCGATGACGGGCGGCTCAGCCAGCGGGCTTGGTATTTCTCCACGATCCTCGCTGACCCCAAACACGTCGACACGGTCTATGCAGAGAACACTGGCCTGTTCCGCTCAATCGACGGGGGCGAGACATTCGACCTTCTGCCCGCGCGCCATGGCGATCATCACGGACTCTGGATCGATCCGACCAATCCGGACCGGATCATCGAGGCCAGCGATGGAGGCGCCTCGATATCGCTCGACAACGGCAAGACCTGGAGCACACAGAACAATCAGCCGACGGCACAGTTCTACCACGTGTCGGTTGACGACCGCTTCCCCTACTATGTCTATGGTGCTCAGCAGGACAATACGAGTGTCGCCATTGCCAGCATGGATGACAAAGGCGCTATCGTGGAGCGCGACTGGTACGACGTGTTCGACGGGGAGGCCGGCTTCGTGATCGCCGATCCGCGCGATCCTAATATCGTCTATGGCACTAACGAAAACCTCATCGGCCGCTTCAACAAACACACGATGCAGTCGCAGGTGATCTCGGTATGGCCGATCGACGCTTCAGGCCACGCGGCCAAAGACCTCGAGCATCGCTTTAACTGGACATCGCCGCTAGCTATGTCGCCGTTCGATCCAGACACGCTCTATTACGGCATGGAGCGCATCTATCGAACGACCAATGACGGTAGCAGCTGGAGCGCCATCAGCCCCGACCTCACTCGCAACGACAAATCCAAGGAGCAGGCCTCCGGTGGCCCGATTACCAAAGACATCACCAGCGTTGAATATTACGACACGATCTTCGCCATCGCAGAGTCGCCGATTAGCAAGGGAATGATTTGGGTCGGAACCGATGACGGACTTATTCAACTCACCCGCAATGGCGGCGGTAGTTGGGCGAATGTCACTCCGCGCGAAATGCCCACATGGAGCACGATCAGTCTGATTGAGCCATCGCGCTATGATGCGAACACAGCCTATGTCGCAGTGGACCGCCATAGACTCGACGATCTTAGACCTTTCATCTTCATGACGCGCGATGGCGGCAAGACCTGGCGGCGCATTGACGCCAGCCTGCCGGATGGGTCGTTCGTTCACGTGGTTCGAGAAGATCCTCTCAAGCGTGGCCTGCTTTATGCCGCCACCGAGACCGGCGTATTCGTGTCCTTTGATGACGGGCAACATTGGCAAAGCCTGCAGCTCAATCTGCCGCGCTCTCCGGTTCACGACCTGGTGGTCAAGGGCAACGACCTCGTGGTCGCTACCCATGGCCGCGCATTCTGGATTCTCGACGACGTTACTCCATTGCGGCAGGTCGCGGCCGCAGCGGCGGCGCCGACGGCATACCTCTATAAGCCTGAGACCGGTTATCGGCTCTACTATCCCGACGAGGTTGACACGCACCCGCCCGTGGGCCAGAACCCGCCTGCCGGCATTCTCATCGACTACTATTTGCCTTCGTTGCCCGCCGACACGATCAGCATCGACATTCTCGATGCCCAGGGCAGCGTGGTGCGCCATCTCACCAGCGAGAAGGCGACGAAGAGCGAGCAGCCGCCGGAATGGCCGAATCAGGTGCATCCCCAGGACACGCTGCCCGCCCTTCAGGGCATGAACCGCTTTGTCTGGAATCTGCGCTATGACGATCCCGTGCAGATTCCTGGCGCCTTCTATGCTGGTTTGCCACCACGCGGTCCGATTGCGCTGCCCGGCAACTACACCGTCAGGCTTGTCTACGGCGGACAGACTCAGACGGCGCCGCTGATGGTCGCGCCCGATCCGCGCGACAAGGGGTCGCTCGCGGGCTTACAGCAGAAGTTTGCCCTGTCTATGGAGGTCTATCGCGACCAGGATGTGCTGCATCGTGCTGTGAATGATATTCGCAGCGTCGAAGGCGCGGTCGCGGCAGCGCTAAAAAAGGCGAGTGGCAGGCCCCATGGCGCGGCGCTCACAGCCGAGGGCAACGCGCTGCTCAAGGAGGCTTCGAAAATCGAAGGGGTGCTGATGCAGGTCAACATCAAGGGGTCCGAAGCCAACCTGAATTTCCCCGGCATGTTGAACGAACAGATCTATTCTTTTAGCGGACTGCTCGACGACGCCGATACGGCCCCCAATGCTCAGGAGATTGACACTTATGCTGGCCTGCACGCCAGTCTCGATGCGCAGCTCGCGGCTTGGAATGCTCTAAAGAAGAATCAGGTTTTGGCGTTCTGTGCGAACCTAGGTGAGCGTGATACGCCAACCCGCGCTTGTCCGTAGCGCAGTGGGTGGCAGCCGTGACGGGTAAATTCCGTGCGTCAGCTCGACTGGCGTTAGGTCTTACGCTGTAGATACGGTCATGACGCCGCGGTGAAGCTTATCTGCGCTATGTTCTCGAGCGCATCGCAGACAATCCGATCAACCGCATCGAGGATCCCCTGCCGTGGAACGTTGCTGCAAAACTCAACCCGCTCCAACTCGCCGCCTGATCGTCAAGGCGGCCCCGCCCGTACGCTTACGATTTTGTTAATAAAATCAAAGCTCTATTTTCATAGCGTCAGCTGCGAACCAGGGGGTCGGTAGCGACGTGTGTCATCAACGGAGACATGCTGCCGGCAGATCTGAGTGGCGTAGCAATCTTCCTTGCCAGCGCCGACAGCGACTTCATGTCGGGTCAGCTGCTGAACGTGGATGGCGGCAAGATCATGTATTGAGCGCGCGGTGAGCGTTTGGTTAGACGTCTTCCAATCACAGAATCCGCTCCAGAGGGGAGTCAACTATGCAAATCGAAATCCTCGCGTTCTATGGCAGCTCGCGTCGTGACTCGTTGAATCAGAAACTGCTCGATATAGCAGTTCTGGGCGCACTCGAGGCCGGTGCGCAAATAGCGAAGATACCGGGCAGGAGATCAAAATGACCCCTACGAAACCGCATATCCTCGGCATTTCGGGAAGCCTGCGCCAGGGGGCGTATTCCTGTGCCGTGTTGCGCGGCCTACAAGAGAGTGTGCGCGAGCGGGCACGCATTGATGTTTTCTCGCTTCAAACAGTTCCCTTGTACAACGCAGATCTCGATGGCGACCACAAACCCGCGCCCGTCGTTGCGCTGAAGAAGGCTATCCGTGATTGCGACGGTTTGGTGCTTGTATCGCCGGAATACAACTATGGAGTCCCGGGCGTTCTGAAGAACGCACTCGACTGGGCCTCACGTCCAGGCTACCAATCGGTGCTCAAGGACAAGCCGGTACTGATCATGACTAGCTCCCCCGGAATGACCGGCGGCGTGCGCGCTCAGGGACAATTGCGACAGACCCTGGCGGCGACGCTGTCTCGTGTCATCGCCGTACCGGAGGTGCTGATTTCTCAGGTGCAGACGAAGATCCAGGACGGGCGATTCATCGACGTGACTTCGTTGAAGTTCATGCTTGAAGCATTCGATGTGTTACTCGCGGAGATTCGTAGCTCGCCCGCTACACACTAGATATATCACTGCTCGCCTTCAACTGTGCAACAAGGTAGCGATGAATAGTAAACCGATCGGTGCGGCACAAGCAGCCACAACTATCGCAGGCTGCTTGCTGGTAGCATTTTGCGAGGGCTTTGACGTCCAGGCTCCGGGCGTCTCCGCGGGTGGATTAGCCTTGGAATTCAGACCCACTGCGGACCAGTTGGGCACCTTTTCAGCGGCACTCTCGGCCTTTTTGCCGGCGCGCTGCTTGGGCTGGCCGCACGAGATCGCGCACTCGCCCGGATGGAAGTGGTGTATGGCGGTGAATTCCGCTATCGCTGCCGAGGAAGCGTAGGTGCCGCTACACCCGAAGCCATCGGTGCTTCCGTAACATCCTTGGTCCTTAGCAGATCGGCGTAAAAAGTACCGGGAGACAGCGGACTTCCGGGAAGACGCGAAACATCAGGCGGACAAAGACACGCATGTCGGTTTGAGTTCGCAGTGTCAAGATCCACGTGGCAGAGGCTCGGTCATTGACCGTCGGAATCAACGCGGCCTCCGCCGCTGGCGGCGACGGCGTATGCTCGTCGCGCATGAATTACCACGTTCGTAAGGCGCAGCGCACCGATCAACTTCGGCTCGAGCAGCTCATCGCGAATTCTGCGCGCGCCCTAGGCACGCACTCATATCGCTCTGAGCAAATCGAGGCAGCGTTGCGTGGCGCCTTTGGCGTGGATACGCAGCTCATTGACGATGGCACTTACTTCGTAGCCGAACGTGGTGGCGTGCTTGTCGGGTGCGGCGGCTGGAGTCGCCGCAGCACGCTGTTTGGGGGCGACCGCCATGCGCAGCGCGATATCCGTGAATTGAATCCACAAACTGATGCAGCAAGAATCCGCGCGTTCTTCGTCGCGCCGGGGTACGCGCGCCAGGGGATTGGGCGGGCGCTGCTTATGCACTGCGAAGCCGCGGCACAGACGCAAGGCTTTACGCGCTTTGAGTTAATGGGCACGTTAACGGGCGTGCCCTTCTACCGGGCTCTCGGCTACGAGGCGGGGGAGATGGTGTTCTATCCAGCGACGCCGGACGTCATGATCGAGTTCGTGCTGATGCGCAAGACCATAGACCAGTGAGCGGCGCACAGCACATTCTTAAGCGGGGGAGACTCGAATCCCATGGCCGGAAGAACGAGGCCCGAAGCGATGGAGCCATAGGATGTTAAGGCGACCACCAGAGCAACATTGAGAGTTCGGAGCACCGGCTCGGAGCCGGCAATTGTGCCCGAGAACACTGGGTCACCAGTGTTGACCAATATGCCCTTCTGATTGTCGATAGCCGTAGTAACGTGATAAAGAATCTTCCCGTTCAAATCTCCACTCAGTTCGACGATCTCAGTGCCTCTCTGAATTACGCCTGTAGACGCACATCTTGTCAGCTGACTCAGCTCGTTCCAGACGATTTCTGGGCTTTTTTGTTATGATCTTTTTGCTTTTGCACAGTCACCGAAACGGCCACATCCAAGGCGTTGTGTATGCCGATGAACAGCAATAGCGTAAGTGCCGCGGCGATGCAATACAGTGCTAGCTGCAGTCTGTACCAGATGAGAAAAGCCATAGCGAGAAGCGCTGCATAGTCGAACGTCGGCAAAATGACGTGCCAGACCCAATCCTCGGTGACTGGCGCATAGTCAGGGGCGAAGCGACGTATATTATTAGCGATCACGGCGGTGTAGATTAAGGCCCCAATACCGCCAATCGCGAATCCTACGCTAAGGCTTCGCACCGTCTGATTAGGCACGCTCATGTACGCAGCAAGTGCAAACACGGTGCCGAAGTGCACGATAGTCGGTGTGATGTAACCCTGCATGCCCGCGGGGTTCGCGCGACGCACATCCGACAGAAGTGCGATGACGACGAACGTAAGGCCGATGAGACCCGCAGCGGCCGACCCCAGGATTACGTAGAAGTTGTCCCATCCCTCCAATAATTTCATACTTAGCCCTACTATCTTTTTGGTAATAAAAGAGTACTTCGTTGTCTCATCGATCACAATGGATTGCAAATCGCGTCGATTTCGGCAATTCACGTCCAAAACTTCAGTAATTTATTCCTTCCTGCTGCAGGGAAGTTTGCGCGCCTGGGAGGGCGCGAACGAAATGTGTCGTCGCGAATGGGATCGCACTATTGGCCGAGATTTCTTATGATCGATCTGAATAAAGCATGTTTGATGTAGTGCATGCGCCTTTCTGGTCATGAAGAGGACACCTACTTGGCTGGCACAAACCAAATCTGGAACCAGTCCAGCAGTCCGGGCCAAGAGCCGTTCAGATCAAGGCCATCGAATAGCGCTCCTTGGTCTGCGCGTCGATGAGGAGCAACTGAAGTAAAAGGAAGTCAGAGGGGAGCCTATGAAGTCCGAGAGGGATGGTATCAACTCAGCGGCCAAGCCAAGCGGAACAGGTTGCGTCGAATGCTTGGCTCTGGGGGAATGGTGGCTGCATCTTCGCAGATGCGCCGAATGCGGTCACATCGGCTGCTGTGATACTTCACCAAATCAGCATGCATCGAAACATAACGCCGCTACGGGTCACCCGATAATCACGAGCTTCGAGCCGAGCGAGCGGTGGTTTTACGACTATCGTACAGAGGAATTCTTCACCGGCCCGAAGCTTCACGCTCCTGATTCGCATCCGTTGGATCAACCGGTGCCGGGACCGGCCGGAGCGGTACCTTCAAACTGGGAAACGCTGCTTCACGAATAGGGGGTGGCTCTTTGGTGCGGCCGCACGCCATGCGGTCAGATCTCGGCGTCACAAGACCCCCGCCTGAGAATCCGGCCGGTCACAGATAGTGGTGGCGCAGCTTCTGCCTGATCGACCGGCGGTTCTGGGACCTCGTACCCAGAGCACCTGGGTGCCAACCCCGCAAAGCACCTGGGTAGGAACCAGGGGCTCGGGGATTTCCAATCTCTCCGGGCGCGCCAATAACTCGCAGTCACACCCGCCTTCATGCTCGACACATTCGCATGGCCGTACGCACGGCCGGCTTGGACCTCAACGCGCGGCGCGCCGGTTACGGTGCACGTAGGCGCGAAGACCAAAGCCGGCAGCGACCAGCAAAGCGATCACGACTGTGCCCAGCGCCATCAGCACCCGGTTCTGATTCTCAAGAACGTAATCGCCGCTGCGGCCGTAGAACCCGTTGAAGCTTGCCACGATGGCCGGGAGGTCCATGAGGTCCTGCTTCGTCAGTTGGAGCGGTCGCTCGTTCGGATGGTTGTGGTCGCCGAGAAACGTATGTCCTGCTCGATCGAGCTCGATGTGACCGCCGAGCACGTAACTTACGGGCCGCGGCGCGATGAACTGCGCGACGCGCCGGGCGCTCGCTAGATCGGCAGCGGCATCCGCGATCAGGAGCCGGCCCGGCAAGAGGAAGTCCCCGGAGAAGAACAGACCCGTCGAGCGATCGTAGTAGGAGACTTCCGATGGGTAATGCCCTGGCGTTGGAATCACATCGACGGTGCGGCTTCCGAGCTCCACCTGGACGACCCCGTTCGGCCAATCGTTGAATTGAAATCGGTGTGTGACGTCCTTGAGTTTGGTTCCGACCACCTCGGCCCCGGGCAGAGCCACGAACTGACCATCACCCGCGCGGTGATCCAGATGCCCGTGCGTGTGCACTACAAGGAGTGACCGAGCAGGGAGCCCTGCTCTCTGCACGAGGGATTGGACCGTCTGGGCAAGCGGCATCGCGTGCGGATCGGCCACGGCGCCCGTGTCGATGAGAAGAGCGCGCCTCGAACCCAGAAGCAGATACATGAACGGCGCCTCGTACGTGGCGCAGGGGTTCTCGCGCAAGATGAACGTCTGGCTGTTGTACGGATGAACCTGCAGCGGCGGCTGCGGGTTCTTCTGGCAGTCCTCGGCACCTTCGTTCCACTTGACGGGCATGGAGCCCGCGGCCAGCTGGGCGCTGGCCGGGAGCGACAGGAACAAAAGCGTGAGCACCAAGCCAGCTCGCCTCATGACGGACAAACACGCGATCAGCATCGCAATCCCCGATAGGTAGCTGAAGGCCAGCAGTCTAGCCTCTCTTACGAGCGAGCGACTATGCCGCAGCATGGCGCCGTTCAGCGAGCAGCTTGGGCCGATCCGCTTAAGCCGTGGGACGTGCTGGGGAAGCAGGGCAAGACAAAAGATTCGCTCGTCAAATACGACGAGGCGATCAAGTACGCGCCGAACTGGAAGCAGCTCAAGGATGCGCGCGATGCGGCAGCAAAGCAGAAGTCTTGATTGGACTTCCTGGAATAGGGCCTTCGGCAACAGGGGGCTAGGGGCTGCGACTCATGACTTTACGCAGCAACGATCAATTCAACACCATCATCTGCGGCTTTGATGACTGCTACCGCGGCATCCACGGCACACGCAAAGCCTTGTTGATGTGCGCCAAAGATATTGAGCGCCACGCCTGCACGATGGGGATCAGGTTACCGCCTCGACGGCCGCGCGACACCTGAGCCGGGAGGGCTGGCCTGCGGGTGACGTTGTACGACATTCCGCGTGGCTGCGTCGCGGGTTACTACCCAAAATGCAATCCGTTGATCCCGCTATGGCATCACGCAGTAAGCAAAGTGCCTGCCGCCAAATCGATTCCAATCCGAATCCGCAAAGTAAGTAACTGACAACAGTCAGCTAACTAGTGCGCCGATCATTGACGCCGGACTTACACGCACGGTTCATGCCATACAGATCTTCACGCCGGCGGCCGTAGTTCTCATAAAGGCGGCCGCGATTTACCAGATCAAGACCTGCTACGAAAGGCTCCTGCACCGACCAGAAATCCTGACATCGCCCCCTGAAGGCACGTGCCCGCTTCCGCCTAGTTCGGCGAAATCGAAATTGAATTGCGTGGTCGCAGCCAGCGGGCGATCAGCTCGCTTTCATACCCAGTTTCTGCATGAGTTCCGTGGCTTTGTCTCTAACTGCCTGTCCCTTTGCGACGGCGCCAGCATAGTTGTCCTCGTTCGTAACGGTGTTGGTAGCATCCGCCCACATTGAGTCGAGCGACGCAGCATCTGCCTTTGCGGACTCGAGCGACGCTTTTGAGACGCCCTTCGGCAATCTCCGCGTCTTCGACAGACTCTCTAACTGCGAATGTACGCCTGCAATCAACTTCGGAACATTCGCGCTAAGCGTGAGCCAGTGCTGCTTTGTCTGCGCAAGTGCGGCATCCGCCGTGGCCTGCTTAGCATCCGCGTCCTGTTTAAGGGCCGCAATAGCGGTATTGGCCGCCGGAGCGTCGGCAAGGACCTCCTTGTAATCACCCTTGGCCAAGTTAGCCTTGAGAGTAGCAACCTGTGCTTCGACCGTATGCAATGAATCCGGTGAATTCTTAGCAGCTGAATCGTGAACGGCACTCAGTGCCGCATCGATGTCCGCGACGGTTTGTTCTGCAGGGGCTCTCTGGCTTGAACACGAGAGCATCAGCATTACCGCGGCGCTCGCCGCGAGCCAGTTCGACTTATTCATGGGAGAAACTCCTCGTAGCTACTCCGAACTCAGGCGGGTTCGTTACCGATCGGCCTTAATTGCTTGAGCGCTGTTGCGCCTTGGGATGCGATTCTGGCGCCTTCAATACTAGATCTGAGTCATGCTTACTGACAAACCCTAAGGAGCGACGTCGGCCTGGGTGGCTTGGCACGCGGATGGTATTTCCCTCAGACAACTGCTCGGTGGTTCCAACTGCAACTGGCGCCACGCGGATTTTACTAATAAAATAAAGGCTTAGTGCGCCGGGAGACCGGCAAAGAGTAGACTGATCTTTTCCCAGGTAATCGAATTGCAGAACTTGCGGAACAGACCGGGTGGGTCGAGTGCGTTAATGATCCCGCATCTTCAGACTAGAGTCCGCGTGGCACTCTCCGTAGAAGACTTGGCGCGTGACGATCAGCGCTCCGCGTGCACCGCGTTGACAGTCAGAGTTTGATTTCCTGCAGGGGAAAGATCGACAGCCGCGAGATAGAAACGCTGCGGATCAAAGCTGCCGCCGATCCACTGCAAGAGATCCTTGTGCTCTTCGTGGCTGGGATCGCCGCGCAGCTTTCTAGCTCAGGATCAAGCAATCGCGGATTCGTAGGGTGCTTGGCCGCGCCGTCCGAGGTCCTCCGCATGCGCGCGATTTTGGTGGGTGGACTTGGAACGTGACGGCGTGTCCTTCGTCATTATTGAGATAACGCGGCCGCGCGCCCGGGCGAGCCGCGACATCACCGTGCCGACGGACACCTCGGTCACCTCGGCGATCTGGCGGTAACTGAGCTCCTGGACCTCGCGTAGCACCAGCGTCTCGCGAAGCGGTGCCGGCAGCGATGCAATCGCCCTCTCAAGTAGCATCTCGCCGTCTTGAGCGATGAGCACCGATTCGGGCGTTTCCAACTCGAAGGTCTGTGCGCGGTTGACGGCTTCCAAGTCGTCGACCCGCGCAACAGCGGCCGGTCGATTCTTATGCAACCAACTGTAAGTCGTATTGCGCACGATGGTCAGCATCCAGGCACGAGCGTTGCCATCGGAGAAGTTGTCGATCGCCCGAAACGCGCGCAGGCACGCATCCTGCACCACATCCTCGGAGTCGGCGCGACTGCCCGTGAGATAGCGCGCCAGTGCGTACGCATCGTCCAGGTGCGGCAGCACCACGCTCCTGAAGCGCGCGTGTGCGTCCCGACGGCTGACCGACTTTACAGCCGCATCCCGCAGCGTAGTGGACGGCGTTGTTGCGCTGCGGGTTGGGCAAACGGCGGCGGAATCCATCGGGCGCTCCTTGAGTGTTTATTGAGAACGCGCTCCGTGTTTAATCAGACAGACTTCTGTGATCAATGGACAGTGAGTACCTTCCCGCTGAAGTGTCGGTACCCCAGAATACCTATCCAAATTAGAAACTTAGGTAAACTCATTCCCCGGCTTTTCCGCAGGCAAAGTTGCGTTAGGATTTTGCGAGGGTCCTGGAATTCGGACGCAGGGGTGTGCAACAATCGTTCGAGCGTCATTGCTACGGGCTGTTTGAATAAAAGTGACGTTCGGATCTGCTTGCCATGCCGCATGCCAACCACCCACCGAGGCGTTTGCGCTTCGGGGTTTTTGAAGCCGATGCTCGACTCAGGGAGCTCACGAAGCATGGCAAACGCCTGCCCTTGCAAGAGCAACCTTTCCAGCTGCTGGCGATGCTGCTGGAGCGGCCAGGAGAACTGATCAGCCGGGAGGAACTACGCGCAAGGATCTGGCCGCAAACGATCGTGGACTTCGACCATGGCCTCAACAAGGCCATTAGCAAGATTCGAGACGCGTTGGGAGATTCGGCCGAGAATCCGCGCTTCATTGAAACCGTCGCGCGCCGCGGCTACCGGTTTCTTGCCGACGTCGCGGTGGTCCAGGAAGTACCACCGCAAACCAGGGCTGGCGATCCGGCCGTGCAGGCGGACGCCGCTCCAGTCACCCGCCAAGAGGTCGGCACATCCTTAAGCCGTCCGTCCCGCGCAGGTGGTTGGATGCTTTTCGGCTTGGGGTTGGCCTTGGTGCTCGCAGCCGCCGTGTCGTGGATTCTCTACGCATCGAGGGACGTTGCCCCCACAATTCGCTCTTTGGCAGTACTGCCACTGAAAAACCTTTCCGGTGACACTTCGCAGGACTACTTCACCGACGGTATGACCGAGGAACTAATCACCGAATTGGGGCAAATCAGCGCATTACGCGTGATCTCCAGTACGTCGGTGATGCGCTACAAGGGTGTTGACAAGCCCGTGGCCGAGATCGCCCGTGATCTGAATGTCCAAGCCGTGGTGGAAGGAAGTGTGTTGCGTTCAGGGGATCGAGTCCGGATCACGGCCCAGTTGATCCGTGTGCCCGCTGATGAGCAAATGTGGTCCCACAGCTATGAAGGAGATCTCCGCGACATGCTCGCGCTGCAAGGCGAAGTTGCACAAGCCATCGCGGGGCAGATCCGGGCCACCTTGAGTCAACGGCAGCAGGCGGTGCTGCGTAATCCTAAGAAAGTAAGTCCGGACGCTTATGAGGACTACCTCAAGGGACGGTACTTCTGGAACAAACGAACCGGAGATGGTCTGAAGAAAGCCATCGATTACTTCACGCGGGCGATCGAGGCGGATCCAACCTACGCGGAGGCTTATTCGGGCTTAGCCGATGCATACGTGCTTTCGGGCGATTGGGCATACGGAGTTCTTGCTCCCCAGGATGCGTTTCGCCAAACCCGGGCGGCTGCCATGAAGGCCCTGGCATTGGACGATGGCCTCGGCGACGCCCACGCCTCTCTCGCTTTCGCATTCGACCTTTATGCCTGGGACTGGGCCGCCGCGGAGAAGGAATACAAGCGAGCAATCGAGCTTAATCCGGGCTATGCAACCGCTCACCAATGGTATGGCTTGCATCTGCTCGTGATGGGACGGAATAGGGAAGGCATCTTCGAGCTAAAAAGAGCCGAGAGCCTTGATCCTCTCTCACTGATCATCAGCGCCAATCTGGCGGGCGCATTGTGCATTGCTCACCTCTACGACGAATCAGTGAAACAAAGTGAGAAGACACTGGGCATGGATCCAAACTTTGCTGTTGCTCACTATGCACTGGGCCAGGCGCTCGAGCAAAAGCACATGCACGCTGAAGCCATCGCAGAGTTTCAGCGAGCGATTGAGCTTTCCGGTCACAACGGAGGTTTCGACTCCAATCTCGCCTACGCTTACGCCGTGTCAGGACGGAAGCGCGAAGCCGAAAACATAGTCAAGGACATGGAGGCTCAACCTGACAAGAATCCTTCTGCCGACGCGAATATCGCTATGGTCTACGTGGGGCTCGGCGATCATGATCAGGCGATGGTCTGGCTGAACAAAGCCTACGAAGCGCGATTCAACCCGTCCATCCTGCTGCGCTCCGGTTTTGACCCTTTGCGCTCCGACTCTCGGTTCGTGGATCTGCGACGCCGCCTAGGCCTTCAGCGATAAGAGTCGCGGACTTAGGGACTTGCCCAAGATCATATCTCGCGGCGGAATCGACTCTATGTGACGCGGGGATACGCCTGCGCCTCCCCTCGGGGTGCGGCGAGGATCGGCACCAGTCCGCGCAGCTTGTTGCGGGCGTGGAACATGCGTGTTTTCACCGTATTGACGGGGCAGCCCATGATGGCGGCAATCTCCCCGCAAGAGTGACCAAGGTCGTAAGTGAGTTCGAGGACCGCTCGCTGATCAGGGGACAGGTTTTCCATAGCGCGCTCCAATAACTCGGCAAGGTCAAATTGTTCTGTAGCCCGGTCTCGCAGGTCCTCTTCCCCGGTCCTTGGAAGGACCATACGTTCCTGCGCGCGGGACTCCGTCCGCAACAGACTTAATCCGCGTCGATAGGCGATACCCATAATCCAAGTTGATACCAGCGAGTCGCCGCGAAAGTCGCCGGCCTTCTCCCACACGACGACGAGGGTGTCGTTGATCATCTCATCGATGAGTTCATGGCGGCGCGTCATCCGACTCAGAAAGCGCGCGAGTCGATGATAGTACAGGAGGTAAAACTTGCGCATCGCCTCGCGATCCCGGGCGGCGATGCGCTCCAGCAGTTCGCGCTCCCGGCTTTCGCGCGCGCTCTCTGTCAGCTCACTATTCAGTGGTTGTATTGAGTGACTCGGCATGCTGGCATGCTTATCCCGAATGGCCCTCTAAGAGCTGCTGATACGTATCGGGCGTCATTGCAGGCATTTGTCGAAGAAATGCCACAACATCCCAAATTGCCGCATCGCTCAGCGTCTTCCCCCACGCGGGCATGGCACTCATCTTGATGCCGTGTTTGACCGTCCAGAACGCCCGTTGCGGATCACGGATGTCCTCTTGCGCGAGGTTGGGCGGGTGCGGATAGAGACCTGCGCGAATGTCGGACTTCGTCACCCCAGGTGCAAGGTGACAGTCAACGCAAAGCGCCGCATAGTGTTCAGCGCCGGCTCCGATCCTCGTGGGGTCTTCGAGATTGGGTGGATTAATCGCGCGCGCGCGTACCGCAATGGAGCGCTCGCGCAATTGTTCGATGATCGCCAAGACAATCCTCGTGTGATGGTCATCGGCGCCGATGTTGTAAAACCCCGAGCCAACAAAGACCACTCCGCCGATCGCGAGTGCCGCGAGCGTGGCGGCGCTAACGATACCTAGTTTTGCAATGCTAACCATAGGATCTACTGGAGGATGATCGTCCCGACCATTCGAGGGTGAATGGCGCACGTAAAGTGGTAGGCCCCGGTATGTCGAACTCGTACGAAAAAGCCTCGTTCGTATCAACGGCAGCAGAACGGAACAACCCCGTATCGCTCCTTGCGTGGTACGCAGTAGACAGAACCTCCTATCGGCCGTTTTATTCCCCACTTCAGTTACATTTCTTCATTCCTGTCGTCTTGCCTCCATAATTTTGTTACCGGGTGCCTCATTAACGATGTTACCAGGCTGCGCCGTGGGAAACGGCCCAGCCGAGCTCATCGATTGCGTTTGGGGCGGATCGGTACGAAAGCAGTGGCGGTTGGCCGCCGATGGCTTCGGCAGCGGCGGTCGCTGGATACCCAAGTCTCATGGTACCCGCCGGATCTACGAACCCGGGGGTCGGGAGCGCGAACCTCTCCGGGTGCGCCGATAAATCAAACGCTTGCCAGTATCACCATCGATGCATTGATCGAACGTAGCGAAAACGTAGCACGATGTGTAGCCGGCGTTATTCGAGCACGTGTTCGCAGCTTTGTACTATTGCCTGGGATGGCGCGGCTACGCGCAGTTGTTCTTTATCTTACCCGGCAAACCGAATGGGAGCGCGTACGTTATAGACTTGTGATCTTTGATATCAGATCGGATAAGCCGCAGATATTCGCCAGCGTGACGTCCGGCAATCTGGCGGTGTACACCGCCAACACGGCGAGCCGAGGAGTCCCCGAATGGGCGCGACTACCTTGTCCGCAGTAACGGGACAGTGGCGTTACTGATCTTTTGACCTAATAAGCTAAGCGGCCCCAGAGTCTGGGCCACTCAGATCGGTGCTAATATGGATTAGCGTGCGCCTCCGGTTGCGTGGCCACGTCCATCCCGCTCTTCGTTTCCAGAGAAGTGGGCGCTATCGACGCGCCTCGATGGCTCGGCTTTCTCGCCACGGCTTGGCATTGGACCCTTGTAGCCGTGCTCTGGATGGAAACCGTTATTGACGTGACCACGGAAGTTGTCAGGGCCGCGGAACCACGGGCCCGCTCCCACGAAGACACCTCCACTAAACCATTCTGGGCCGTAATAGCCGGACGGAGAACAGCCGTAGGGAGCGACATCATAGTATCCATAGGGACATTGAGGAGCTATGCCGATGTTGACGCCTACCTGAGCCTCTACCGTGGGAACGGCGACCGCAAAGCAGCCTCCAGCAACAGTAGCCCACACGACAAATTTAAATCCACGCATAAGTTCGCCTCGTTAATTCCTTCAGTCCTCAACCCTCAAGAGATTACTCTGACACCGTCGCCAATCGCGCCGCCAATGTCAGCGGCCTCTTGCGGAAGATTACCCTTCAGTCATTGCGCCGATGATTGGCACGCGGATTCACGGCCTTTCGCACCTCTCACAATGGTGTGTACGCCCTGCGGAGTCTGTACGGCAACGCACCGAGGACACTTGTTAATACTCGAACTGGTACATGAGCCCAACACTGCTTCCCGGATCGTTTTCCGGTGTCGTTCCCTGAGTCGTCGCAGTGCCGTTGCCGAGCCGCGTCTGTAACTTCAGGTGTTTCGAGAGATCCACGTCGACCTCCACCTGGGTGAATCCGGTCGTACTCTGCTTGGCACCGACGAACACGCGGTTGGTTACGTATCGGCCCGCCTCGACGGCTGCGCCGGAGGTCTGTCCCGCAGCACCGGTGCTGGTTCCCCCGCCGACCGAGAGTCGGTCGAGCCCGAGTGCTTTTTGCACCTTGGCGAGCGGGTTCGGCCCGCTGCCGCCGACGCCGCCCAACGTCGCAACAGCGGCGCCGATCTGCGCGAGCTGCAGTACCGTCAGCTGCGATGCGCTCTCGCCGAAGAGGAGGCGCGCGAGAATCTCATCCTGGGGCAACGGTGGGGTGCTGCTCAAGTCGAACTGCGGCGCATCGGCATAGCCCGTGATGTGCAATGTTGCGGTTGCATCGGCGGCCGTTGTCTTCGCTGTAAAGTCGAGAGTCGGGTCGATCTTATGCTTGAGTCCCGTGCCATTGAAGCTGACTCGTCCATCGGTGAAAGTCAGTGTGCTGCTCGCGAGCGCAAATGTGCCGCGGATGAGATCGAAGCTGCCACTGGCGAGCAGGTTGTCGGTGGTGCCGCCAAAGTGCACGTCGCCGCCGAGTTCGGCATTCATCCCGCGCCCCTGCACCACGAGGTCGCGCGGAGCATTTAGATTGATATCGAGAGCAATCACAAGTTTGCTCTCGGTCGGTGCTGGCGGCGCTTGCCCCGGACGGCGCACATCAAGCACCGCGACGTCGGGCGGCAGGCCATTGGGAATACCGATGACCGTGCGTTTCAGGTCGACCGTGCCGGATACGTCAATGCGCTCGCGCAACGTGCCTTTTACTTTGATGTCGGCGTTCAGATTCGCAGTCAGAATGTCGCTTGCAATCGGCTGAGCGTTCTGCGCGGTGAGCTGCAGGTCGACGGGAAGGTTCGGCTGCAAGACTCCGATCGTGCCCGTCATTGACAACTGCCCCGGCGATGCATGCGCGACTAGGCTCGCGATTCTTAGCGTGCCCTGGCTGCCGACGAGGTGAGCCGTAATGCCGGACAGGTGCACACCCTGGGTGTAGTCGCGCAGGTCCCCTTGGGCAAGATCAATGGTTCCGTGTATCTCAGGCGCGCGCGGATTACCGGTGAGCGTCGCATCGATCGACAGCGCGCCCTCCGCCCGCTGGCCGCGGGCCTCAAGAATCGGATTGGCCAGAGCCGCATCGAGCTTGCCGCTGAGTTTGAGATTTAAGGCGCCGACGGCGCCAAGCGGCGCGTTGCCTGTGAGCGTGAGCTGCGATCCGCCGCCGGCGCTCAACTGCGCATCAAGCTGTGCGGCGTTGCCCTTGAGGTGTGCGGTGGCATGCAGGTCGACCGCGTGCAGATCACGTACCGTACTGCCCGCTAAGCGCAGACCGGTCGCCTTGACGGTCACGAGACTCGACGGCGCTGAGGAGCTCCCCGCAAGCTGTGCGTCCGCATCGAGACTGCCTGCGGCGAGGACGCCCGGCACAAAGGCGCTGACCAGCGCCGCATCGAGCTGGTGCACGGAGGCGCGCAGATCCAGAGCCGGCGCTACGCGACCATCCACGGAGATGACAGCCCGCTGCACTCCGAGCTTGAGCTTGTTAACTGCCAGTCCGTCAGCGTACGACAGTCGGGCTGGGGCGAGAAGCCGCAGGGTTTGCCCGTGATAGTGCGCCTCTACCTGCTGCAGGCCGAACTCATGAGCTGCGACATTGAGGTGCGCTGCAGCATCGACGCTCGCCGGTTCGCCGTTGAGATGCGGCGATTGCACCGCGACTTGCAGGGACAAGTCATTGATGGGTCCTGAGGCCGTGAGGCGCGCGTTGCCGGAATATGCGGCCACGACTATGTTTTGCGCGTCGAGTTGCAACTGCGCGTTCGTGTGGCTCCCGGCCGGCTTAAGCGCGAAATTGCCGGTAATGCTGCCTGCGATGTTCGTGCCGATGAGGCCCTGCAGGTCCGCCAGGCGATCGATGCGCAGACTCCCGCTACCGCTGCTGGGTGTCGTGTTCGCCACAGTCGTCAGATCGCCCTGCAGATGCGCACTTTTCCAGTCCGCGCGCTGCACGCTGACGTGGAATGCATCGCCCGCACCGCGCTCGACCGCGGCGTCGAGCTCCAGGGGCGCTCCGCCGAACTGTCCCTGCGCCTGTAGCGTGGCGCTCGCGCGTGCGGGCAGGCCGCGCGCCTTGATGCTCGCCTGGAACGCCGAGCGCGGCGAGCCGCGGACGGACAAGTCCGAGGTCATCTGCAGCTGCGCCGCCATGGAATTGATGGGCCCGTCGAGGGTGCCGTTCACCTTCAGCGTGCCGGCGAGCGTAGGTGCGAGGACGGCGAGGTTCGTCACGTTGACCGCATAGTGCGCGTGCAGTGATTGCAGTGCGGGCGCTGCGCTTGTCGTCCCGCGCTCCGCGGCGCCGTCCACGGACAGCGATAGCGTCCGTGCACTCAGCACCAGATGCTCTACGTTCACATTGTGCTCCGTCATGGCGGCCGCGAGCTGCAGCTGCGATACGCCTCCCAGGAGCTGCGCCGGCAAGGATGCCCCTTGTGCCACTTCGGTGCGGGCGTCCAAATCGAGGCGCGTCGTCGCCGCAATCTGCTTCACGGTCCCTTTGATCTCACTCGTGCCGCGGATGCTCTGATGGGCAATCGCGGCGAGCGGCGCGAGGTCGCGAAGGCCCAGATCGAAGGTCGCGCTCGGCGCTCCGGCGGTATTGGCCCGGGCTTGCAGTAAGAAGAGCCTGTGATCCGCGGAAACCTCGAGCGGGCGCGCGGCGTCCTTCAGATGAATTGTGGCGTCGATGCGCAGGGGAGAATCGGCAAGCAGTCGCGGCTGCGGCCCGGGCAGGACCAAGCCTTCGGCCGTTGCGTGCACGGCGAGATCTCCCCCGTCGGCGTTCAGGTCGGCGTTGAGCGTGGCGAGTCCCATGCCGCCGGAACTTTGGAGCGAAACGACCTCGAGGCGCCCGCTGGCGTGGGGCGCGCTGACCGTGCCTTGCCAGCGCCCTTGCAGCGCGATCCGTTGCCAGGACAGATCCGGGCGCGGAGCCATCGCGGGGGCGTTCAGGTTGTAGGCGACATCGGCTGACTCGCGATTGAGATCGAGGCTCCCCGCAGCGTGAGCCTGCAGCTGTCCTGCTCGAGCACTGACTTCGACATGCTCGGCACTGCGTTGCCCGGAGAGGTTCGCTACGACCGTCAGCGCGCCCAGATTTGGGTAATGCAGCAGGTTGGCGAGCGCGCCGCCAGCAGGCTCGTCGAGCTTCACACTGGCATCCATACGGGCAGGATCGAAACGCAGCGTGAGTTCGTAATTGCCACCTTGGCCATCCGTGCGCCGCGCCGTGATGCGCGCGGCCGCGTTCTCTAGCGATATCAAGTGCGCTGAACCCTGCACAGTGAGTGTTGCTCGCACTCCGGTGAGCAGTGGACTCAGTTCAAGCGCACCGATCGAGAATTGCCCGACGTCGATTTGCGGCAGGCGTGTGCTTGAGCCCTTCTTAGAAGGCTCGCTCACGGGCGCGCGCTCGATCACAAGCCGTCCAAGGATGAGACTTTCGACCGTGACATGCCGTGCGAGGAGCGCAAGCGGCGACCAGTGCAGCGCGACGCTCTGCGCGGTGAGCCAGGTCCCGCGCGCGTCGCTGAGCTGCAGTTGCTGCAGATCGATGGCAGCCGGAAAAGAGCCCGCGAGCCCCGAGATGCGCACATGGCCGGAAGTCACTCGGGCCGTAACGTGCTCAAGCCAGATCCTGCCGCCGGCGGTATTGCCCGCTATCAGGAGCGCCCCCACGAGCGCCACGACCGAGAGCAGCACCGAGCCGACGATCCAGGAGGTAATGCGCAAGCCGCGACGCATCAGAATGCCTCGCCGAGGCCAATGTAGACCTCGAAGTGATCGTCGCCGGGGCGGCGGTAGGTCGGCACCGCAATGTCGAGCCGCAGCGGACCGATCGACGTGTAATAGCGCGCGCCGACGCCGACACCCACCG
>Ga0182018_10001722_pt1 | contig 24024 bp, 16 predicted proteins | sample 812P2MmetaG_FD_120490 | JGI IMG/M metagenome (GOLD analysis project Ga0182018, IMG submission 120490) | Permafrost microbial communities from Stordalen Mire, Sweden - 812P2M metaG | ecosystem: Environmental > Terrestrial > Soil > Wetlands > Permafrost | place: Sweden: Stordalen | collected...
GGACTATAGGACGATTAGTGGGATTCGCGTCTTTGTCTCGCGTTCGCCAATCTCCTTTCAAGCTAATAGGTTAGACCTTTCTCGCTGCTGGCATCTGAATTGCTAGAAGCTGGCCACCGTCGTCCATGATTGGCGCGGGAAGCGCCTGGGAAATTACTGGGCTTCGAAAATCAGGAGGTGAATTTGAAAACAATCGGTCTGTTGTTACTTGTGATTGGTATGTCGGGAGCCGCCATGGCAGTTACCGCAGTACCCGAAATTGATCCGTCCTCGGGTGTCAGTGTGCTGGCGCTCGTGTCCGGCGCCATGCTGGTCATCCGCGGAAGTCGAAGGCGGTAGCGTCCCTTTTCCAAGAAGGCAGACATCCAGTTGTTTTCTAACTACTGGGTGTCTGCCTCTTTGTGCCCTTGAATTTCCTTCCTGAATCTCAGATACCCTCCGGCGATGCCAGATCGCAGGACTATAAGACGATTAGTGGGATTCGCATCGTTGTCTCGCGTTCGCCAATCTCCTTTCAAACTAATAAGTTAGACTTTTCTCGCTACTGGCATCTGAATTGCTCAACGCTGGCCACCGCCGTCCATGATTGGCGCCGGGAAACGCCTGGGAATTACCGGGCTTCGAAAATCAGGAGGTGAATTTGAAAACGATCGGTCTGTTGCTGTTAGTGATTGGTATGTCGGGAGCCGCCATGGCATCTGTCACCGTACCCGAAATTGATCCGTCCTCGGGCGTCAGTGTGCTGGCGCTCGTGTCCGGCGCCTTGTTGGTCATCCGCGGAAGTCGAAAGCGGTAGCGTCCTTTTTCAGCCAAACCAGACACCCAGTTGTCTACTCGACAACTGGGTGTCTACTTTTTCGCGCCCTTCTCCCGAGGGCGGCCCCAGATCGCAGGACAATAAGACGATTCGTGGGACTCGAATCCGTCGCGGCCTCGCCAGCTTGCTTACAAGCAAAGAGATTACCTCTTTCCTACCGCTGGCGCCGGAATTGCTTATAACTACCCACCGGTCGCTCAATCTTGGTACGGAAACCAACGGGAAATTACTCAGAAACGTAAAATCAGGAGGCGTATGAAAACGATAGGTCTGTTGTTACTTGCGATTGGTATGTCGGGAGCCGCCATGGCAACTGCCACCGTACCCGAAATTGATCCGTCCTCGGGCGTCAGTGTGCTGGCGCTCGTGTCCGGCGCTTTGCTGGTCATCCGCGGAAGTCGAAAGCGGTAGCGTCCCTTTTCCAAACAAACGAAGACATCCAGTTGTTTTCCGCAACTGGATGTTTTTCCTCGTGATTTTCTCATGATCGCCAAATCCAGCTTCCCGCCGGCGCCGACCCTTGTAGCTACCGACCTGGCACAACCACCGCGTCGGCGGCCCGGACTTCTGCCCCGTCTGGCGTGTCTCGCAGCCATCTTTATTCTGGAGATCCTCGCCGCTTCGATGTGGCTGGACACCGCCACGCTCGGCCGTACTACAGGACTGACGGGACTGATGGGAGATTGGGCTCCCCCGATCTTGCGCTCCCTGGCGGCCGCTGCCGCCATCTTCGTGACCCTTGGGTATCTCAAGCGCGGCTCTTCGTACCAGCAGATTTCCTCGATGCTGATGATGACTCCCCTAAAGTGGCCCCTTCTCGGCGGCCATTGCGTCTTGATGGCAGCGTTCGCCGGCCTGTCCGTTCCCCTGTTCGGAAGTAAACTGTCCGGTCTGAGCGCCGATATGCTCACGGGCATCTGGCTGGTGGTCGGTTTGGCAGCCATCCCTCTCGCGGTCTTTGCGTTCATGCCGCCGGGTCTGTGCGTCAGGCTTGCCCGCAGTACGGGCGGCATCTGGGTGTATGCGTTGGCCGCCGGTGCGCTCACATTGCTGGCCGCCAGCCTGAATCGACCCCTCTGGAAGATCTCCACGGCACTGACGTTCGGAGTGGTGAAATCCTTACTCCACCCGTTCATCTCCACTGTCTTCGCCGATCCGGCGACACGGACCATCGGCAGCCCGAGCTTTAACGTCCAAATCTCTCCGGCATGCTCGGGGCTCGAAGGCGCCGGATTGATGCTGATCTTCGGCATTCTCTGGCTCTCGTTTTTCCGCAAGGAAAGCCGCTTTCCTCAGGCGTTGCTGCTCATTCCCGCCGGCGTGATCGTCATGTGGTTGTTGAACGCCGTGCGCATTGCCGCATTGATCCTAATCGGCAACGCAGGAGCTCCGGCGGTCGCATTGGGCGGATTCCACTCGCAAGCCGGCTGGATGGCCTTTATCGTGGTCGCGCTCGGTTTCTCCATCGGCGTCCAGCGCCTGCCTTGGATCGGTACCAGGGCGCCTCAAGCCGCTGGGCCGGCCGACGCCGCGAAAAGCAACCCGACCGCCCCGTACCTGATGCCATTTCTGACGATCCTGGCCGCGGCCATGATTACCCGCGCGACCTCCGCGGGATTTGAATGGCTCTATCCCCTGCGCTTTCTTGCCGCGGGAGCGGCGCTCTGGTTCTTCCGCCGCAAGTACGCCGAGCTCGATTGGAGTTTTGGGTGGCTTGCTCCCCTGGCCGGTGGGTTCGTCTTCGTGATTTGGGTGTCGCTCGATCTGGCTGCCGGTGTGCATCCGGCGAGCTCCATTGCAACCGGCCTGCCTGCCTTGACCCCAGCAGCCAGATTCACGTGGCTGGCCTTTCGAACGTTGGCGGCAGTGGTCACGGTTCCGATCGCGGAGGAGTTGGCGTTTCGCGGCTTTCTCATCCGCCGTCTGATGTCCGCGGATTTCGAGTCGTTGAGCATGCGAAAGTTCAGCTACGTATCGCTGCTGGTGTCCTCGGTCGTTTTCGGACTCTTTCATGGCGACCGCTGGCTGGCCGGAACGGTAGCGGGCCTGATCTACGCCCTCGTGTTTCTCCGGCGCGGCAGAATCGGCGAAGCGGTCATCGCCCACGCAACAACCAACGCTTTACTGGCTGGCCTGGTCCTGTTCACAGGCAGATGGTATTTCTGGTAGGCCACCGCCGCCCACTTCCTATTCGTACCGCAGCACTTCCACCGGGGCGATGCGAGTCGCGTTCCGCGCCGGATAGATGGTGGCCAGGAAGCTCACCAGAATTGCCAGCGCCGCGATCCACACGCCGTCCGTCCACCGCGCGTCGAATGGCACGAAACTGAACGCGTATACCGATTTCTCGAGCGGAAACAGTTTGTACTTGTCGGCAAAGTGCGCGAACGTGTAGCCCAACGTCAGCCCGATTGCGCTCCCCACAATCCCGATCAGCACGCCTTGCAGCATGAAGATCCGCCGGATCTGTTCCCGCCGCGCCCCCATCGACATCAGAATCGCAATATCCTTGTACTTCTCCATCACCATCATCACCAGCACGATCAGGATATTCAGCGCCGCCACCAGAATGATCAGGCTGATCACGATCGCGGTTACAATCCGCTCCATCTTCATCGAGTTGAGGAGGGCGCGGTTCTTCTCCTGCCACGCCGTCGCCGTATAGTGCGGGCCGATTGCCTTCGCAATATCCGCGGCGAACTCCGGCGCGTGGTTCAGATCGTCCACTTTCAGTTCGATCTGGTTCACCACGTCGTCTAGCGACAGCGCCCGCTGCACCGCCTCGATCGACGTGTATGCCCACAGGTCGTCGATCTCGTAGAAATCCGTCTCGAACACCCCCGCGACGCGGAACCCGCGAATCGCCGCTTCCGGCCCCATCGGCGTCAACTCACCATCCGGGAAGACCAGCTTGGGCCGCGACTGCACCAGCAACCCCGTGTCCTCCTTCAACTGGTTGCCGATAATCACTCCCGGCGGGCTGGCATCGGCGTCCCGCAAGGGATCCACCGATCCCTCCTTCAGATGGCGCAACGCGTCGCTGACCCGCAATTCCGCGTCTACGTCCACGCCCTTCAGCACGGCCTCCTTCGCACGAAGTCCGCCGGTCATCAGCACCGGCGTGTACAACGACGGCGACACCGCCGTCACGTGCGGCATCTTGCGCAATCGGTCGCACAATTCGCGCCAGCCGGCAATGCCATAAGTGCTGCCCTTCTCCTCGATATCGATGTGCGCCATCGCGCCTAGCAGGTTGCGCTCCAGCGTGTTGCGGAAGCCGTTAGTCACCGCCAGCGCAATAACCAGCGCCATCACCCCGGCCGCCACTCCGACCACCGAGATCAGCGTGATGATGGAGATCACCGCTTCCTTGCGGCGCGCCCGCAGGTAGCGCGCGGCCACAAACAGCTCGAAGCTCCGTTGCGTCAGCTTAGGCATCGAGATCCCGCATCAGCTTTACCAGGTCGATGGGACCTTCCGGCCGCAACAGCGGGAACAAAATCACGTCGCGGATGGTGCGCGACCCGGTCAGGATCATCGTCAACCGGTCGATGCCGATGCCTTCTCCCGCCGTCGGCGGCATGCCGTAAGCCAGCGCCCGCACGTAATCCTCGTCCATCTGGTGCGCTTCTTCGTCGCCGCGTTCACGCATACCAAGCTGCATTTCGAAGCGGCGGCGCTGCTCCTGCGGATCGTTCAACTCGGTGAAGGCGTTGCCGATTTCCATGCCCGCCGCATAGATTTCGAATCGGTCCACCATAGTCGGGTCGTCGGGCTTCTGCTTGGAAAGCGGCGACACCTCCACCGGGTAGTCGTAAATGAATGTGGGTTGGATCAGCTTCTCTTCCGCATACCGCTCGAAGAGATCGGTGAGCGCTTCGCCCGCCGTGGCCTTGGCGGAATGACGGCTCAGCCATTCCTTGTCGGCAACGTTTTCCAGGGTCGGCCGGTCTTCGCCCTGCCAATACTCCACCACCGCCTCCCGCATGGTAAGCCTGCGGATGGTTCCGAAATCGATTGTCTCGCCCGCGAATTCCGCCGCGGTGGTTCCGATCGCGTCCAGGGCCGCCTGCCGCAGTAACTCCGCCGTAAAATCCATGAGGCCCAGATAATCCGTGTAGGCCTGGTAAAACTCCAGCATGGTGAACTCGGGGTTGTGATGCTTCGACAAACCTTCGTTGCGAAAATTGCGATTGATCTCGTACACCCGCTCCAGGCCGCCCACCACCAGCCGCTTCAGGTACAGCTCCGGCGCAATGCGCAGGTACAGATCGATATCGAGCGTGTTGTGATGCGTCACGAAGGGGCGCGCCGCCGCGCCGCCGTAGAGCGGCTGCATCATGGGCGTTTCCACTTCGATGAACCCGCGGGCCTCCAGTTGCCGGCGCAGCGAACCGATGATCTTCGCCCGCGTCACGAATACCTTGCGCACTTCCGGGTTGGCGATCAGGTCCAGATAGCGCTGCCGGTAGCGCATCTCCACGTCTTCCAGCCCGTGCCACTTCTCGGGCATCGAGAGCAGCGTCTTGGAAAGAAACTCCAGTCTTTCCACGTGGATGCTCAACTCTTCGGTGCGCGTGCGGAAGAGATACCCATCCACGCCGATGATGTCGCCCATGTCCAGCAGCTTGAATAGCTGGTAGTCGCGTTCGCCCACGGCGTCCTTCTTTACGTAGATCTGCAGCCGCTCGCCGTTCTGCTGCAGGTGGGCGAATCCGGCCTTGCCCATGTGGCGCAGGGTCATCACCCGTCCGGCGACGCGGACGCGCACCTCGGGCACAAGCTCCTCGGCGGTCTTCGGGCTGAAGCCGGCTACGATCTCGGGAATGGTGTGCGTAAAGTCGAAACGGCTGCCGTAGGGCCGATAGCCCAGGGCGTCGATTTCGCGAATCCGCGCCAGGCGCTGCTTGAGCAGGTCATCTTCCAGCGACAATATGAGTCTCCATGGTAAATCAGCTATTATAAGGCTTCGTTTGCGACGATCCATCACCATTATCATTCCCGCCTTCAACGAAGAGAAGCGGTTGCCTTCCACTCTGGCGGCCGTGCAAGAGTATCTTGCGGGCAGTTCCTGGGAGTTTTCCGAGATCGTGGTGGTGGACGACGGCTCTCGCGATGCGACCGCCGCCGCCGCCGAAGCCGCCGGAGTGCGTGTCCTCCGCAACCCCGGAAACCATGGCAAAGGTTATTCCGTCCGCCACGGCATGCTTGAGGCCCAGGGCGATTGGACCCTGTTCTCCGATGCCGACCTCTCCACGCCTATCGAGGAACTGGAGAAGCTCTGGGACCGGGCGGCGCGCGAGGGCGCTCGATGCGCCATTGGTTCCCGCGCGCTCGACCGGTCGCTCATCGGAACCCATCAGCCGGCTTTCCGCGAGAACATGGGCCGCGTCTTTAACTTGCTGATGCGCCTGGAGACCGGCTTGCCCTTCCGCGATACGCAGTGCGGATTCAAACTGTTCGAAACGGCCGCCGCTCGCGAAATTTTCTCCCGGCAGCGCATCAATGGTTTCGGCTTCGACGTGGAGGTTCTGTACATCGCCAAACATCTGGGGTATCGTACCCTGGAAGTGCCGGTGCGGTGGAACGACGTGGCCGGCACCAAGGTCAGCATGATGCTGGGGGCCATGGGCTTTTTGGATCCCCTGAAGGTTCGCTGGGATGGCCTAACGGGCAAGTACCGCTAGCCGTCCATTACCTGGAGGCTTTCGCCATGTGGAAGGATTTGCTGTTCTCGCTGCGCACGCTGCGGCGCAATCCCCTGGTCACCGGGGTCGCGGTGCTCTCGCTCGCGCTCGGCATCGGCGCCAATACGGCCATCTTTTCCTTGCTCCAGCAAGTAGTGCTCCGCTCGCTCCCGGTGCACGATCCCGAACGGCTGGTGGTCCTGCACACCGACTATTCGGCGCAGGGCGAAAGCATGAGCGACACCAGCGCGACGGTCTTCTCTTATCCGCTGTATCGCGACCTGCGCGATCGCGACCAGGCGTTTTCGGGCCTTGTCGCGCGCACCAGCGCTCCGGTTCGCCTGGCCTGGCAGGGCGCCACGGAATCCGCCAAGGCGGAGATTGTCTCCGGCAATTTTTTTCAAGTGCTGGGTGTGCCGGCCTTAGCCGGGCGCGTACTGCGGCCCGATGACGACCGCGCGGGCGCCAATTGGGTAGTGGTGCTGCGCTACGGTTACTGGCTTACCCGGTTCGGCGGGTCCCGCGGCATTCTGAACCGCGCTGTCACCGTGAATGGACAACCCATGGTGGTGGTGGGCGTGACGGCGGCCGTATTCAGCGGGCTCCTGCAGGGTCAATCGCCGGATCTGTTCGTGCCCATTGCCGCACAGCGCGCCGTGATGCCCACGCTCGACATCCTGGAAAAGCGCACCTCGCGCTGGCTGAACCTGTTCGCGCGCCTCGCGCCGGGCATGACTTTGGCGCGGGCGCAATCGGTCAGCGATGGCGCCTACCGCTCGCTGATGGAGGCCGAACTGGCCGGCGGGGAGCCCCTGCGCAGCGATAAGGACACCGAGCGCTTCCGCAACCACCGCGCTCGGTTGCGGCCGGCCGCGCAGGGCATCAGCGACCTGCGGCAGCGGTGGGAGAAGCCGCTGGACGTCCTGATGGTGATGGTCGGCCTGGTGCTGCTGATCGCCTGTGCCAACGTGGCCGGACTGATGACCGCGCGCGCGGCCGGCCGCCGACGGGAAATCGCCATCCGCCTGGCGCTGGGAGCCGGCCGCGTAGCGCTGGTCAAACAACTGTTGTTGGAAGGACTGCTGCTGTCGCTGGCCGGCGGCGCGGCCGGGCTGCTTGCCGAACATTGGTGTACCAAGGGACTCGTTGCCTTGCTGCCGCAACAGGCCGGTGGCGACTGGATCGCGGCCGGGTTGAATTCCTCCCTATTGGTCTTTACGTTCGCGTTGGCTGTGGTGAGTGGTGTCCTGTTTTCCCTGGCTCCGGCTCTGCAGGCCACGCGGCCCATGGTGGGGGCGGACCTGAAAGACCGCTCCTCGCAATCGTCCAGCGGCCAGACCCGGCTGCGGCGCGCGCTAGTGACTGCGCAGATCGCCTTGGCCACCCTGCTGGTTACCGGCGCCGGTTTGTTCACACTGAGCCTTACCAACCTGCTGAACATCAACCTGGGATTCCGCACCCAGCGGATGCTCAGCTTCAACGTGAACGCGACCCTGGACCGGCCCGATACGCCCCGCGCTACAGCGTTCTACACAGACCTGCTGGCGCGTCTCTCGGCGGTGGGCGGCTTTCAAGGTGTGGCCGCGGCTGAAAGCGGTCCCTTCGGCGGCGGAACGCGCGGGAGCAACCTCACGGTGGAAGGCTACCAGCCCGCGCCGAACGAAGAGGCCGGAACTTCGCTGGTACGCACCAGCCCCGGTTTCTTTCGCGTGATGGGCGTCCCGATTCGCGCCGGCCGGGAATTCGACACCCGCGACGCCGGGAACAGCCCGAAGACCGTGATTGTCAACGAGAGTTTCGCCAGGCGCTACTTCGCCGGGCGGAATCCGATTGGCCGTCGGCTGATGTTCGGTGCGGGCGATCATCCCGTGCTCGATCGCGAAATCGTGGGTGTGGCCGCCGATTCGCGGACGGAAGTGCTCACCGAACCGAAAGTCACCGTCTACATGCCTTACACACAGTGGGACCGGGCGCAGCGCCTGGTATTCTACGTGCGAACCGGCGACGATGAAAACCGCGCCACGGCCGACGTCCTGCGGGTGGTGCGGCAGGCCGATCCCGATTTGCCGGCTCCCAGCGTTCGCGCGCTGGACCTACGCATCCGCGAGTCGCTCTACACCGAGAGGATCATCGCCATTCTCTCCGGCGCGTTCGGCGTTCTGGCCGCGCTGCTGGCGGCGATCGGCGTCTACGGGATGATGGCCCACGGCGTGGCGCGCCGCACGTCCGAGATCGGCCTGCGCATGGCTCTGGGCGCCCAGCCTCGCGATGTGCGTCGCATGGTGCTCCGCGAAGCCGGGCGAATGGTTGTCATTGGCCTCGCGATCGGCCTGGCTGGCGCCCTGGCGCTGGGCCGGCTGGTGGCCTCGGAACTTTACGGTGTCCAAGCGGCCAACCCCGCCGTCTTGGGCGGCGCCGCGCTGCTGCTGGCGCTCATCGGACTGGCTGCCGCTGCCATCCCCGGATGGCGCGCGTCGCGGGTCGACCCGCTCGAAGCTCTGCGCTACGAATAGAAGAATTCAAGAATCCATCCGATCTATCCATCACGCCTGAGACTGTCGGATACTGGGAATTCCGAGGGGGATCCACTATGGCCACACGAAATCTATATCTCTTGGGACTGCTTGCGATCCCGCTAGCGGCTCAATCGCCGGACGCGCCCTCGCTGCCGGACGCCGCGAAGGCTATCGCCGTGGCGCCGAACGCTTCCGTGAAAGTGAAGTACCACTTCCTGGCGGCCGGGAAACAGATCTACAAATGTGAGAATGGCGCTTGGGCGAAGAGCTCGACTCCCGATGCGACCCTCTACGACGTAAACTCCGATATGAGGGTCCATCATGGCGCCGGGCCATCCTGGACCACACTGGACGGCAAGAGCGCCATCAAGGCCATCGGCTCAACCGCAATCCACTTCGCCGCGCCCGACGGGGTGTCGATCGACTGGTTGAAGCTCGATGTCGATCCGGCCAGCCGCACCGGCATATTCAACGGCGTTGGGACCATTCAGCGCCTCTACACTGGCGCTGGCCCGGCCCCCGCCACGGGCTGCGCCGCGAACCAGGTCTACGAGTCCGCCTATACCGCCCACTATTACTTCTGGACTTCAAAATAGTCAAGGGAGGCGGGCGCGGTACAGCGCGGACATTCCTAGCCCGCGGTCACAGTCGCTTGCGAAAACGATAGCCTTCGAGTCAAGTTCCCATGCGGGCGAGAAGCTGTTGCATGCGCCGCCGGTCAATGGCGCGGCCGGCCCTCCAGGAGCGGGCCGCAGCCATACTTGTTTCGATCCACTTTGCTGCACGGTGAAGGCGAGCCACTTCCCGTCGGGCGAGGGAACCGGACGCAGGGCGTCGTCTCGCGCAACGCCGGGTTGCGGGACTGCCTTTCCCGTGGACAGGTCCAGGAGTAGAAGTGTGGACGCGCGGTGAGCCACCAGCTCGAATTGGATGGGGCCGTTCGGCGCCAGCGCCACGGGATGAAGCGCCTCGCCGTCGAAGGCGAACCGGTCGATCCGGTTTTCGTGCAGCCAGCGCAGCACATAATGCCCCGCGCCCATCGATTCGTACACGATGCCCGACCGCAGAACCGCGGGCGATGAGGAATAGAGAGCTCCGCGTTCCACCGCGATTCGCTCGTATCGCCGGCCGGGCTCCTGCCGGTAACTGGCCAGCCTGATAGCGGCCGAGAGCGCACCCAGGCAGATTGCAATTGACATCGCTGCCGCGGCTGTCCGCCATCGAAGCAAGCGCCAATAGGGGCGGCCGGCGACGGCAACCAGCGCCGGCAGCAGCCATAACTTGGGAAATAGCCAGCTCCAGTCGCGAGGCGTGGGAAGAGTCAGCGCGATGTACAACGCGATCAGGGAAACCCGCTCGAGGATCGACGCTTCGTCCAGCAACAGCGAGATCGGCAGCAGCAAGAGGATGAACGTGTAGGACGCCGTGTTGGGCGATGCCAGCAGCAGCACCAGCACAAACCAGGCGAAGTCGCGTTTCGAGTCTTTGGATGAGCGCAACGCGAGCAAGGGAACCAGCAGCAGGGCGACGGTGACGAATGTCTGCAGGAAAAAATAAGCCCCGGGTGCGTTGGCCACCAGCGGATGCGGATTCAGTTCCGGCTCCATCACGAACGTGCGCCGCAGGAGCGTCGGCAACGCGGCGTTGCCGGGGTGGTAGGGGTCGATGGTTTCTCCCGCGAGAGACCGGGGAAGGATTTGCGTGGCAAAGGCGGCAACATCCGTCCATCCGAAAATCGCGATGGCCAGCGCGGCTAGCGCGAACAGAGCTGCTGCCATCCCGGCCAGTTCCTTGTGGCGCCGTTTTACGGCGAAATAGAGAAGAAACGGCGCCCCGTACAGCTTCAGCCCGCAGGCAATTCCCATCGCCACCCCACCGGCCCGAGCCTTACCGAGGTGCATGCAATAGAATGCCAGGGTGAGCAGGAACAGAAGAAAGACGTAGTATTGTCCCAACAGAAAATTCACGCTCAACGAACTCCACCCGGCGAAGGCCAGCAGCGCGATCGGCGCCAACCCCAAGCGGGTCACCCGTGACAGCATGATAAGGGTGATGGCGAGGAACACGAGGTTACCGATCAGCCACGCGCGCTTGGCCGTTTGCGGAGCGAACCGGGCGAGAGGAACTATGGGCAGCATGGTCAACGGGGTCTGCGGAATATACCCGGCGAGTTGATTTTCGATGCCCGCGTAGTTCACCTGGCGCTGAAACCAGGTCCAATCATAGTAGTAGCGCAGCGGTGCTCCCTGACGCACCAGGCGGGCGGCGGTGTAGTAATTCGGGAAGTCGGTCCCGCCACGGTTCCAGCCGTCCCGAAACGCCGTCGCCAAAAAGACGACGGCAGCGGCCAACGCGATGCCCGATGCGAGGGAGGGTCGCGCGGCCATGCCTACCAGTCTACTGAAAGGCCGCGGTTATTCGTGCCGAAGCGCCCTGATGGGGTCGACGCGCGAAGCCTTCCGGGCAGGGATATAGCACGCCAGCAGGGATACGGCCGCCAAGAGAAGCGGCCCCGTGGAGAGAACCACCGGATCGGCGCCGCTGACCCGGAACAGCAGGCTGGAGAGAATCTTCCCCAATCCCAGGGACAAAACCAGACCGGCGCCCGTGCCGATAGCCGTCAGTCTCAGTCCTTCGCGCAGGATCAAGCGCATGGAATCGCGGGTGGTCGCGCCCAGAGCCATGCGGATTCCGATTTCACGCGTGCGCCTGGCGACGGCATAGGCTTGAACGCCGTACAGGCCGATCATCGCCAGCAGCAGGGCCACGCAACCGAAGACCAGAAACAGTTGCGCGCCGGTGCGCACCATCCACAGATCGAAGCTGCCATCCATGTGCGTCCGCATGGTCTTCAGGGCGAGCAGAGGCAGGCGATCGTCCACGGCACGGATCTGGCGGCGCACGGATTCCAGCAAGCGGGCCTGTGCCTCCGGATCGGCAGGCGCGACCTTCAGGTGGATGTTCATGTCCGATTGATATTCCTGGCCGAACGGCACGTAAACTTGAGGCTGCGGATCTCCCTTTAAGACGTGCGTCCGTATACTGGAAACGATGCCGACCACTTCGGCATCCACGCCCTTTCCGGCGCCGTCGCCCTTCCCCAGGCGCACATGCTTCCCGAGGGCGTCGCCGTTCGGCCAGAGATGGTCGGCTGCCCGCTTATCCAGAATCGCCACCGCCGCCGCGGAGCCTTCCCCGTCGCGCGCCTGAAACGGCCGGCCACGAAGCAGCCCTATTCCGAGCGTCCGGAAATAGTCCTGGGTCACGATGTTGGAGGCGCACACCAACGCGGGCGCATCGGCGGCGGTCCGGACAGACCTGGCGTTCGAAATGATGCCGAATGGGACGATGGCCGCCAGACTGGCGGATTCCACGCCGGGTACGCTCTTCAGACGCTCCAGGAGTTGGCGATACATCTGGCGGCCCTGAGCTTCGCTGTAGCCGGCCAGGCTGGGATCCACCTCGGCGAGGATGCTGTTGTCGATTCGAAAGCCCGGATCGAGCCCGGCAACTGCCATGGAACTGCGCAGGAACAGTCCGGCCCCGGTCAGCAGCATCAGGGACAGCGCGATCTGGCTCAGCACCAGAACGTTGCGCCGCGAGAACAGGCGCCGCGGCTTGCCGGAGGCGTCCACCTCCGGACCGTCTTTCAAGCCGGGCAGAATGCTGCGCCGGCTCAAACGCCATCCCGGACCGAAGCCGGACAGAAGCGTGCTCAGCAGGCAGAACCCCATGGTGGCCAGCAGGACGCGCGCATCGGGGCTCGCCGAGTAGACCAGATCGATGGGGGCGATCCGCGCCATGGAGCCCATCAGCGCGGAAGAGCCCCAGAAGGCGAGAACCAGTCCCGCCACTCCGCCCAGAAGCGCCAGCACCAGGCCTTCGGCGAAGAGTTGACGCAGAATGTCGCCGCGGCTGCCGCCCAGAGCCAGCCGAATGGCGATTTCCTTGCCGCGGGCGGTTCCCCGCGCCAGCATCATGTTGGCGACATTCAGGGAGGCGATCAGCAGGACGACACCGGCCATGGAAGCCAGCAGCACGGCGGGAAGGATTATACCGCTATCGTCCTGCGGTTCGGTCGAAACGGATGTCCGGGCGAGGGGATGCACCTCCAAGGTCTGGTCCTTGTTCTCCGCGGGGTAAGCCTGCTCCATGCGCTTCGCAGCGGCGGTGAGCAACGGGCCGGCCGTGGTCTGCGACAGGCCCGGCCGAAGACGGCCAATCAGAATCAGCTCGTGGTGATCGCGCGCGGACAGAAGCCGGCCCCGGCCATCAAAATCGTTCATTGCCATTTCGTACGCGCCCAAAGGCAAATATACGTCGGAGCTGAACAGAGCCTGGGTCCCGGTGAAGCCCTCGGCGGCGATTCCGGCAATGGTGAAGGTGTGGCCGTTGATGCGCAGGGTCTTGCCCAAGGCCTGGGGATCCGAGCCGCTCTTCTTCCAGTACGAGTAGCTCACAATCGCGGTTGTGATTCCGCTTTCGGGCCGTTCTTCGGCGTCCGAAAAGGGCCTTCCGCGGTACAGCGGGGCTCCCAGTACGGCAAAGTAATTGGACGAAACGATATCGGCGAAGACGCGCCGGGTGACGTCGCCCTCCGACAATCCGACCATGGCCATATTGTGCGCCGCCAGGCCGGTGAAGACGCTGTTTCCGGCCCGCAGGTCGGCATAGTTCGGATAGGAAAATGCCCGGTACTCGTGCTTGTGGATATCGCGGCTGAAGCAGCCCATCAATTCGGCGGGCTTGCCGATCGCCAGGGGCTTAAAAAGGAACGCGTTCACCAGGCTGAAGATGGCGGTATTGGCGCCGATGCCGAGGGCCAGCACCGCGACCGCGGCGGCGGTGAAGCCGGGCTTCTTGACCAGCATGCGGATGCCGTGGCGAAAATCCCGAAGCAGAGTGGTCATGCAAGGGGTACGGCTCGAGGAGGAGGAATGTTCCGGGAGATTCGAATCGGCGGGCGTTCGCGACACATGCCATAATCGAGCACGGGTGACGTTTTTTCGACGGTTCCGGACGTTTCTTTCCCACCGCATCCGGTACAGGATTACGCGGACGGGCGCGGCGTTCACTTTGGCCGTGCTGGTGGTGGGGATGACGGCCGCGGTGACGGGCAACAACCTGCTTTTCCTCATCGCGGCGGCCATGATGGCGACCTTACTGGTGGCGGGGTTCACCAGCCGGCTGTGCCTGGCGGCGCTGGAACTGGATTTCCTGGTGCCGGAACATGTTTCGGTGGGGCGCGCGGCGCCGGGCAAACTGTTTGTCCGGAATCAGAAATGGTTCATGCCGTCATTCTCCATCGCGGTGGAGGGCATCCGCGACCCGGCCAGTCCAACGCTGCGGTCAGGGGTGTACTTTCCGCTGATCCCCTCGCGCACTACGCTCGAAGAGACGGTGGAGGTGCGGTTTCCGCGGCGCGGCGTGTATCGCGAAAACAGCTTCGCCTTCTCCACGGCGTTTCCGTTCGGCTTCCTGGAGAAGAGCGCGCGGGTGACGCTGCGCCGCGACATGCTGGTGTATCCGTCCATCGACCCGCAACCGGGATTCGAGGACCTGTTGGCCGGAGTCTCCGGGGAAATCGAAACGCATTACCGCGGTCTGGGGCGGGACTTCTACCGGATTCGGCCGTACGAAATCTCCGAGAGCGCGCGGCACGTGGACTGGAAGGCGTCGGCGCACGTGGGAAACCTCCAGGTGCGCGAGTTCGCCCGCGAACAGGAACAAACCGTCGAAGTGTACCTGGACCGCGACATTCCGCCCGAGTTGGATGCGTGGTTCGAGCACGCGATCGATTGCTGCGCATTTCTGGTGTGGCGCCTGTCGAACCAGGGAACATCGATTCACTTCCGGTCGGCCGGTTTTGCCATCCGGCAACCGGAAGAAGGCGACATATATACCATTCTGAAGTACCTCGCCTTGGCCTACCAGCAAAGCGCCGCACCACCCGATGCGCCACTCGACGAGACCAGCTATAAGCTGGTCTTTACGCCTTCGCCGGGCAAGTTCCGCGATGCCGGCTGGATGGCGGCGCGCCTTCTGGATCCCGATCTGCTTGCCCTTCCCGCCGGTGGCGCGGCAGGACCAACCGAAGCCTGAGCCGCTCAGGTGTATACTCGTTTCCTAATGTTCAAGAAAATCCTGAAGGCCGTCGTGCTTCTGGTAGTCCTGGTGCTGGCCGCGGGCCTGACTTTCTTGTACCTGTACAAGCCTTCTCAAGTGCCCGCGTCGGCTATCCGGGTGGCGATGACCCCAGAGCGAATTGCTCGCGGAGAATTCATCTTCCAGCACTTGGCCGATTGCGACGGCTGCCACTCGCAACGCGATTTCACCAAAGTGGATGGTCCCGTTGTGCCTTCCGGCAGGGGCGCAGGCAATCCGCTCTCCCAACTGATTCAAGGACTGCCTGGGGTGGTAACCGCGCCCAACATCACGCCGGACCCTGAAACCGGAATCGGCAAGTGGACCGACGGCGAAAAAATCCGCGCTATCCGCGACGGCGTGGATCCCAACGGCCGCGCCCTGTTTCCCATGATGCCCTACGGGGGCTATCGCAAGATGAGCGACCAGGACGTGGAGTCTCTGGTGGCGTACATGAACACCCTCCCGCCCGTGAAGCACGCGCTGCCGGCAACCAAGATGAATTTCCCGGTGAACCTGATGATCAAGTTCGCGCCTCAGCCCGCCGGTTCGGCGCCGCCTCCCAATCGCGCCGACCGCCTGAAGTACGGTGAGTATCTGGTGACCATCGGTGGATGCAACGAGTGCCACACGCCCCAGAACAAAGGCCAGCCGATCACGGGAAAACGGCTCGCCGGCGGCCAGGTGTTTGCGGCCACGCTCGGCACGGTCGTCACCGCCAACATCACGCCCGACCTGGACACCGGCATCGGGAAGTGGTCCGAAGAGTTCTTCCTCAAGAAATTTTACGACTACAAAGAGTACGCCCGGTCGGGTCCGCCGCCTTTGCAGGGGCCGCACGCCTTCACGCTCATGCCCTGGCTTGCGTATTCGCAGTTGCCGCCCGAGGATCTGAGCGCCATGTATGCCTACCTGCGGACCGTCCCGCCGGTGCACAACTTCGTGGAGACCCACCCGGGCGCGCCCAAGCCGCCAACTGCGCCCGCGGTACCCTAGACGATGCCGCCAGCCCCGCCTGCGATCGAGACCCGGATTGTTCGTTTGAACCTGCGGCGCGTCTGGACCACTACCACATCGTCCAGCCGGTATCGCGACACGCTGCACACCGCCTTCACCCGCGAGGGCATTACCGGCCACGGCGAAGGCGCTCCCATCGTGCGCTATCGCGAGGATGCCGCCGGGGCGCAAAAAGCCGCCGAAAGCGTGCGCGATGTGCTGCTCTCCCGCGATCCCATGCAGTTCTCGAAGACCATGGCCGAAATCTTCCGCCGTGTCCCGGGCGAATGGGCCGGCAAAGCGGCGCTCGATATCGCGCTGATGGATTGGGTGGGCCAGAAATTGGGCATCCCGCTCTACTCCTATTTCGGTTTGGACCCCAAGGACGCTCCCATCACCACGTTTTCCATCGGCATCGACACCCCTGAAATCACCAAACAGAAAACCCAAGAGGCCGCCGATTTCCCCGTCTTAAAAGTGAAGGTCGGACTGGCCACCGACGAGCCCACCATCGAGGCCGTCCGCGGCGTGACCGATAAACCGCTGCGCGTCGACGCCAATGAAGGCTGGACAAACAAGGAAGAGGCCGTCCGCAAGATCAACTGGCTGGAGACGCAAGGCGTCCAGTTCATCGAGCAGCCCATGCCCGCGGAGATGTTGGAGGAGACCCGCTGGGTGCGCGCCCGCGTGCACATCCCCATCATCGCCGACGAAGCCTGCCAGCGCGCTTCCGACATCCCCAAGCTGAAAGAATGCTTCGATGGCGTCAACGTCAAGCTCGACAAGAGCGGCGGCATCCTGGAGGCGTACCGCATGATCGCGATCGCCAAGTCCCTGGGCATGCGCACCATGCTCGGCTGCATGGTATCCAGTTCCGTCTCCGTGACCGCGGCCGCCCACCTGTCGCCCTTGGTGGATTATGCCGATCTGGATGGCAATCTCCTGATCTCGAACGACCCATTCCACGGCGTGACGGTAGAAAAAGGCAAGCTGATTCTGCCGGTGAGGCCGGGACTGGGATTGACGCGGGGGTAAGGCCACAGTCAATGCCCGGCACTTACTTCAACGTGTAAACCGCCTGCCGGTCCGACACCCGCTCCACGGTCAACGTTACATTGCCTTGCTTGGCGGAATCCGGACCGCCCGATGGCAATGCGGTACTCTGCTCGATCGTCAGAGTCGCGTCCGAAAGGCGAATGGTTCGCTTCCACTCCTTGGTGCTGAATTCCAGGGCGTCTCCAACCACGCGCACTTCCACCTTGCCGGCCGCGGCAAAAGCCCCCCGCTCACCGAGAAAATTCGCGTTGGTGTCCTTCCACGTGAATTCCGTCCACCGCCCACCATCCTCGGCGGAGAAGACTGCCCGCGCGCGCGCCGATTCCAGCACCCACTCCGGGTATCCATCGCCATCCAGGTCCGCCGACCACGCCACCGTCCGGCCATGCGGCAGCAGCACCGCGCGTATGGGCAATTCCAGGTCGGCCGCGCCGGTGATCCGCAGAGTAAAGCCGCGCAATCCCGATTGAGTCTCCGTTCCTTCCGACCCGAACACCCGCAGCGACATGTGCCGCTCGGCCATGGCGCCCACGGCGATTTCCGTCTTGGGCGGGAAAAAGTCCAGCCCTTCGCCGAACGCATCCACACGGAAGGTGCGGATGGCCGGCCAGTTGTTGCGAATCGCCAGGTCCAGGTTCGTGCCGCCTTTGGGCTCTATGGCGACCACGGGAGGATCGGGCGTCAATTCATGCTGGCCGAGATGAATCGCCAGCGCGTCCGGCATTTTCAGCGAGACCGGTGGAAACAACTGTAGAAACGCGCGGCCCAGCAGGACGCCGTCCACTTCCAACCCGAACAGTACCGTGTCCCCGCCGACGGCCTCCGCCGGCGCCGAGACTTCATAATCGATCTCGCTGGGCGATTTCTGCGTGGCCGTCGCGCTATAGCCCTCCGGCAGACGCAGCCGCGATCGCGCCGCCACCGCTTCCGATGAATACGCCGTGGAAACCAGGTTCTTCTGCCCGACGATCAACCGTTGCGCGTCGTTGAAAAAGGCCGAGATCTGCGGCGCTTCCACCGCCAGCACTACGTGTACCCGGTTGCCGGGAGCGGTACTGGCCGGGATGGGAAGGCGCGCGCGCATAGTCTGATCGTCCCATTCGAATGGCTTGGGAATGCCCCCGGCCAGGTACGGCCCCACTGGCTTGCGGGCCAATTGCAGAACCACGGTCCCCGGCTCGGGCGCGGCGAACTCCAGGCCCAAGGTTCCGTTCTCGAACTCGATCGAGAGCAGCTCGGCGGTGGCGAACATGACGAACTCGGTCTTGGAGAAGTTCGAGCATTCATGGCAGAGACCGGCCGGCGACAACGACACTTCCACGGGCAGCCACAAGGACTCGCCGGGCGGCACGATGACTCCGGGAACCGTCACTACGTGTTTCGTGGACGGTTCCACAATCCGCACATCGTCGTGAAATGCCCGATCGCCGGTATTCGTGATGCTCACCGCCGAGGCGGCCGGCGACGTCAGCTCCACCATCGTCACGCCCTCCGCCAGTTTGCCCGCCGCCGGCTTGGGCATGGTCACACGTTGCAACTCCGGAACAATCTCCGCCCAGTTACGCAGCAGCGCCGTAGTACGGCGCAGAGCCGCGAACTCCGCGGCGCCCGCGTGGAACACATTTCCCGGTTCCGGTTCCCAGCCGGCCGGGTCAAACGTGTCGAAGACGTCCTTCCACAACAACGCTCCTTCGGCATTACAGAGCGCGGCGCGGCTCCGGGCGAGCGCGGCCGGATCGGTGGCGGAAATCGGCACGACCGAAGCAGGGGACGCCGCCGCATCCACCGACAGCCGCCTCCCTTCGCCAGGCTGGTCAACCCACGCGACCGGACCGCCGTGGCTAGCCGTCTGCGTCGCCAGCAACTCTTCCAGCGCCGCAATCCATTTCTCGCGCGCTGGCCCGGAGGCGTCCGCCGGCTCGCCCATTCCGCGCCAGTCCTCCACCGGCGGCAAAGGCCGCACCCAGGCGCGCAATCCCAAACGCCGCAACAGGCGGATGAGCCCGGTCAGATCGCGGCGCGGATTGGTGGCGCCGTTGAAATCGAAATCGCCGGGCGCCACCTGGTGCCAGTTCCACGGAATGGAAAACTCCACCGCGCGCACGCCGATATTCTTGAGCGCCACCAGGTCCCGTTCCCATAACTGGCGGGGGCGCTGGTAATACGGAAACTCGACGGCCTGCACGAATTCGCGCGGCTCGCCGGCGGGACCGGCCATTGCGGCGCATAGCAAAAGGAGCGGGACGAAGGCGCGTCTGCCCGGGCGCATCAAAAGGTTTTCGCCTTTCGAATGCGATAGTCCTCCACCCGCGGCATGCGGATCACCGTGCACATTTCGAACAGCCGCGAACGCGCGCGCGCGCCGATATGCTCGGCCAGGGTCCGGCGGTATTCCATTCCCATCGGCCCCTTTTGCACAATCGCGCTTCCGGCGTCGCCATCGGGCAGGTTGGTGGTGGCGATCAGCGGTTTTCGCTGATTGCAACGGTGCGTGATAATCGAGGTGACGGTGTCCTCCACCCATCCGGTCACGCGGTGCGCGCCCAGATCGTCGAGCAGCAGGACGTCGGTATCCAGGGCCGCGCGGTAGGCCTCGCGGTCGGAGGAATCCGACGCCGCGTCGTAACCGGACTTGATGCTGTTCAACAGCGACTGGTAGTCGTGGAACAGGCTCTCGAACCCCTTCTCGATGATGCTGCGCAGCGCCGCCACGGCCAGGTGTGTTTTCCCGGTCCCCGGATCGCCGATCAGCAACAGCCCCGGCCGCGATTCGTTGGGAAAATCGCGAACGTAATTCTTAACCGCGAGCAGGACAGTGGTCATTTCCTGCCTGGCGATGGGGTTCTCCGGCCGCACGCTGAAATTCTCGAACGACGTCTGGCGGTACAACGGCGGAATCTGCGCGCGTTCTTCGAGCCGTTCGGCGCGATGTTGCGATCGGCACTCGCAGGGCCTGGCTCCGGAGAGCGTAGCGCTCTCCACGATGATAAATCCCGTGCCGCCGCATTTCGGGCAAACCGGTTGCGTAGCCATTGGTTTTATTATGAGCCATCGGCCATCTCCCGTCAGCCGGAAGTCTTATTGCCCCTGGTATTGCGCCAGGGATAGCGTATACGGCCCCACATTGTAGTAATTGGCGAAGGGCTTGGCCACCACATAGTAGGTTCCGGCCGTCAATGGCTGGACGATGCGTGAGTTGGTTCCGCCGCCGGAATCGTCGTCCTGCGCCAGCAAGTTCCCTGTGGCGTCTAGCAGAACAAGGTAGGCGTCGAACGCATTCGAATTGAGACGCAGGTCGATGCTGGTGTCGCTGGTGAGCGTCACCGGGTAAATGTCGGCGAAGGTACCGTCCACGTATTGGCAGGAGGTGGCGCCCAGGCTCCCCCCAACGGTGACCCCTAGAGGCAGCAATGGCTGCGAGCCGCAGAAGACCGGGCGTGGTCCCAGTGTTGTAATCAGAGTCACCTGGTAGAGTCCGCCGGGGACACCCGATGCAGCGGCCGCCGCCAGTTGGTACGTGCCTGCCTTCAGGAACTGCACGATCAGCGGATCGTTGGGCGCGTAGCTGCTACGGTCGTGCCGCAGCAGGTTTCCGGAGGAATCGGTAAGCGTGAGATCGCCCGCGAAATCGCCCGAAGTCATTACCGCCGCCACCACTCCGTCCGAAGGCAGCGTGAATTGATACGGGTCCATGGGTTGGCCGTTCGCGCCCACGCAACCGCTGGCGCCCAGGGTTTGAATGTAGCCGCTATTGATCGCCAGTGCCTGTGCGGGGGGACAGGTGGGAATCGGGTTCGGCGCAAACGCGCTCACCAACTGGTACGCTCCGGAGCCCTGCACTGCCGCCGCGGCGATGGTATAGGTCCCGCCCGGCAGCACCGCCGTGATGTGCGAATCGCCCAGACCTTCCAGATCCTGGGTCAGTACGATCAAATTGTCCTTGGTATCCCGAACGGCGACTTGCCCCATGAATGCCGTGGTGGTGACGTCCAGATTCAGGGCGCCAGCCGCCGGCAGCGCAATAGAATACAGATCGGTCAGTCCCAGCGCCGTGCGGCAGCTCGAAGCCGAAAGCGTGCCCGTGGGCGCGTCGCCCGGGTTCATCGCCATCGGCAGGCACGGCTGAGGAGCGCCCGAGGTGAAGGCGTACGTGAGCGCATAATTGCCGCCCGACGTCACGTTGCTGAACACCAGCGCCATATGGTTGCCCGCGTTCAATTGCAGGCGGATCTCCGAGCCGCCACTGGCGCCGCCGCCCGAATCCAGGGCCAACAGGTTGCCGGCGGCGTCCTCCAGATAGATGGTGGGGGCGAAATCGGTACTGGACACAGCCACGTCCGCCACGCCGCCACTCGACACCGTGAAATTGTAGTAATTGTAATAGGCCACGTCCCCTTCGCTATCCAAAACCAATGAGCAACTGGTGCTCGCGATGACACCCGCATCCTGGTCGGTCTGCGCCAGCGTCTTCACGGGCAGGCAGGTTTCCGTGACAGCTACCTGAAAGCTGGTGGTGATCTGGTAAGCCCCGACCGTGTCCGCCGTTCCCACGATCACCTGGTAACTGGTGGAATCGCCTACCGGCACGGATACCGTGCCTGCACCCGTCCCCAGCTCTGTGCCATCCGGGCCGCGCACCGTCACGGTAGCTGTAAACGCCGTGGACGCCACCGACACCGTCAACGTGCCGGAGCCGAGCGTATTCACCGTATACGCTTCATAGGGGGAGCCGTCGGGAAGCAGGCAGCCCGATACGCCCAGCGTCCCTGCCGCCGGCTGGTTGAGTCCCAGCAACGCGAAGTTGGAACAGAGCATCCCCGGTTCGGCGCTGAACGCGGTTTGCAGGGTGTAGGGGACGGGACTGGCCGAAGGCGCCGCATTCACGAGCAAGGTATAGGCTCCCGATTCGACCGGCTGCACGAGGGCCGCGCCGGAGGCGATCTGCGCGCCAGTCGCGTCACGGAGAATCAACACCGGGTTGGCCATTCCGGCCGTGACGGATGCCTGCAGGCTGCCCCGTACCGGAAAGATCAACTGGTAGGAAGCGTAGGCGCTGCCGTCGGACAGACTGCAACTGGCACCGTCCAATTGGGCCGAAACCTGTGCAACCGGAAGCAGGCTCACCGGCGCACACGTCTGGCCAAACAGGAGTGAGGAACCCAGCAGTACTAGGAAAGCCGGCCGCATTCTTTAGCATAACCCTCAATCTCCCGGAATGTTCCGTCCGGCAGGGCCGCTAGAATGGGAGGGCAATGTCCGATCTCCGCGTGCTGGCTCTGTTCGAGAGCGCCCTCGTCAGCGGCCCCGCCAAGAACCTGCTGCAGTTCGCCCGGCTGGCTCGCCAGGGCGCGAACGGCCCGCCAGTGGACCTGCAACTGGCGGTGTTCCGGCGTCCGAACGCCCCATCCGACCTGCTTGACGCCGCGGCCGCGGCCGGCGTCACCGTTCATCCGATTCCCGAGAAAAGGCGCTTCGACCGGTCGGTAATTCCCGCCCTTGCCGAACTGGTCGACCGCGTTCAGCCCGGCATTCTGCAGTCGCACGAAGTGAAGAGCCACTTCCTGGTGCGCTACTCGGGGCTCCATCGCCACTGTCCCTGGGTGGCCTTCCACCACGGCTATACCACCAGAGACTGGCGCAACCGCCTCTACAACCAGTTGGACCACTGGTCGCTGCGCGCCGCCCGGAAGCTGGTGGTAGTGAACGGCCAGTTTCGCGATCGGCTGGTGCGCCAGTGGATTCCCCGCGAGCGGATCGCCGTGGTCCACAACGCCATCGATCCCGAGTGGGCTGCCGCCGCCCGCCTGCCCGAAGCGGCCGCGGCCCTGCGGGCGAAATTGGGCATCGACCGCGATGCACAGGTCTTGCTGATCGCCGCCCGCCTGTCGAAGGAGAAGGACCACGCCACGCTCCTGCGCGCCCTGGCGGAATTGCGCGACAAGTACCATCGGACTCCCCGTTTGATCCTTCTGGGCGAGGGCCAGGAACGGCCGCGCATTGAGGCCGCTATCGCGAGTCTGGGCTTGGAGCGGCAGGTGTTGCTGCCCGGGTGGGCGCCGTCCGAACCTTTCTATGGGATCGCCGACGTCGCGGTGCTTTCGTCGCTGAGCGAGGGTTCGCCCAATGCCATCCTGGAAGCCATTGGCGCGGGTGTTCCCGTGGTGGCAACGGCCGTCGGCGGGATCCCGGAAATTGTCACCGATGGCGACAGCGCATTGCTGGTTCCGGCAGGAGACGCCCCGCGCATGGCGGAAGCGCTCCACTCCATCCTGACGTCTCCGGATTTGTCCCAGCGCCTGGCCGCGCGCGGCCGGGAGATCGCGGCAATCCGCCACTCGCCCGAAGCTCGCGTGCAGGCCATCTGCGAGGTGTACCGTTCGGTATGACGAGGCGATCAGGTGAATAATCGGACGGCCGCCTACATGCTGGCGCTCGACCGCGTGGCCCCGGCCATCCGGCTGATAGGAATCTACGCGTAACAGCCCGCACTTCATGCCGTCCGGCGTCACAACAATTAATGAGCCGGAGAGGATGGGACGGCGGCGGCGACAATATGTCCGGACGTCCTCAACCGTGCTGCGGTTGCCGTGCTCACAGAGTTCAGTATTTGATTGGCGAGAGTGGCAATCAGTTCCTCCCGCTGGGCAGTTAGGGCAGCCAGCGCCGTGGCGTTCGCGCTCGAGAGAGTCTGCTTGCCTCCCGTGATTGCCGCCGTCTGCTGACGAAGCTGCGTCAAGAGGACGTTCAGCGTTTGGCCAGCCGAGTGAATCACGGCGGATTCCTGCGCGCTGAGATTGAACTGCTTGAC
>Ga0182018_10001723_pt1 | contig 24005 bp, 23 predicted proteins | sample 812P2MmetaG_FD_120490 | JGI IMG/M metagenome (GOLD analysis project Ga0182018, IMG submission 120490) | Permafrost microbial communities from Stordalen Mire, Sweden - 812P2M metaG | ecosystem: Environmental > Terrestrial > Soil > Wetlands > Permafrost | place: Sweden: Stordalen | collected...
AAATTCTATTGAAAGCAGTAATATACAATTTTTAGAAGCCTATTGCAAGACAAATAATAGTTTCATGCGATGATGGTCAGCGGGCCACGCTCCGGCTACCCGCCATATGTTGCACTAATCAAGGAAAACGCACCAAAACTAGAGTCCTGAAAAGATTGGGCTTTTCTGGCGCAAAAATCCGGTGCAGAATCGCCCCATGATTTACGGATATGCACGGGTATCGACGGACGGCCAGAACGTGACCGCACAGGTTGCCACGTTGACGGCTGCCGGAGCCGGTAAGGTGTTCCGTGAGACCGCTAGCGGAGCCAAGACCGCGCGGGCGCAGCTGCGCCGTGTGCTCGACCAGTTGGAGGCCGGCGACGTGCTCATGGTGACGCGGCTCGACCGACTGGCCCGATCTACCCGCGATCTGTTGAACACCCTTGCGACGATCGCCGAACGAAAGGCCGGGTTCCGATCCCTTGGCGATGCATGGGCCGATACCACCACCTCACACGGACGGCTCATGGTGACGGTGCTTGGCGGGCTGGCGGAATTTGAGCGGGATCTGATCCGCTCCCGCACCAGCGAAGGCCGCGCGCGTGCAGTCGCGCGGGGCGTGAAACTGGGACGTAAGCCCAAACTCACGCCGCACCAAATTCGTGAAGCCGTCGCGCGCCGCGCAGACGGCGAGCCTGTGCGAGAAATCGCGCGCAGCTACGCCGTGCACCACAGCACGATTTCGAGGTTATCTGCGGGGGCAAGCGCACCATGAGAGCGGATGTCCCCGGACGGGTGCGAAATACCTCGCTACCGAAGAGTAAACCATTGTTGCCACTCTTCGAGTCAGTGGTGAACGCATTCCAAGCGATTGAGGATGCGGGTGGCGGCAGGGGTCACAGCATCACCGTCACGGGCGAGCGTGAGCGTGGTCTCGATGACAGCCGACCCGGTCCGTTTGAGACGTTTACCATCGCTGACACAGGGGTCGGATTCACCGATGACAACTTCCGCTCTTTTGACACCGTGGATTCAACCTACAAACAGAGCCGTGGGGGCAAAGGGTTGGGGCGGTTTCTTTGGCTCCGGGCCTTTGAGCGGGTCGAGGTGGACAGTCATTACCGCTTTGGTGATCATTATCTTCGCCGCAATTTTACATTTATTGCCCGTGACGAGGACCTCCAAGCCATTCCTGCCCCATCGGATCGCACGACAGCACTGACCACGGTGCGCCTGATAGGTCTGCGGCAGCCTTATCGAGACGAGTGTCCGCGAAGCATCGAGGTGATTGCGCACCGGCTAGTTGGGCATTTTTTGCCGATGTTCCTCGATCCCGATGGACCTGCGTTGACGCTTCGCGACGGCACAACCGCTCCGATCGACCTTCGGAGTTTTTTCCGCGAGCACTTCCAAGCTTTCGCCACGGTGCGTCCTTTCACAGTCGGCGATCAGCAATTCACCCTAAGCGGTTTTCGTCTTAGGGGAACCATCGCAGATCACAATGAATTGATATATGGCGCTACATTTCGAGAGGTGATCACGGAGCGTCTTAGTAGGTTCGTTCCGAATCTACGCAGCAAGTTGATAGACCCGGATCGTGGCTCATTCGCTTATCTCGGTTTTGTGCAAAGTCCATTTCTTGATTCCATGGTCAACAACGAACGAACGGATTTTTCAATCCCTCGTGATCCGCCTTACCGAAGTGATGTGCCTGCGGCAGACGCCGCCGCCGATTTGCTCGCCGACGATATAAGCTTAAAAGCTATCCGTGATGCGGCACTCGCCGTGATTGCGGAGGATTTGAAACCCTACCTTGACGAGATCAATACGAGTAAAGAAGCAGCTATCGTCAAACACATTGTTGATGATGCTCCTCAATACCGAGTCCTATTAAAATATCTACCGGAGTTTATCGATCAGATTCCACCGGGGGCCAGCAAGGCCGAGATGGAAGCGGCCCTGCATCGTCAAATCTATTTGCGTCAAGTTATTTTGAAGCAGGAGGGACAGCGTCTCCTCGCGGAGGCAGACACGGTAAAGAATCAGGATCATGAAGCGTTTTACCAGCGCTTCGAGAAATTCGTTTCCGACGAGAATGAGTTAGGCAAGACGGCCCTTGCTCAATACGTAATTCATCGACGCGTTATCATCGAACTCTTGGAGAAGGCGCTTTCCCTCGACACAGAGACAGGGCGGTATGCCCTAGAGAAGACCGTTCATAGTTTGGTGTTTCCCATGCGGGCAACATCGGACGAAGTTCCGTTCGAGCAGCAGAACCTATGGATCATCGACGAACGACTAACGTTTCACTCCTTCTTGGCATCGGACAAGCCCCTGAGCACGCTTTCCGCTCTCGGAAACACATCGGACAGCCGACCCGACCTCCTGATCCTCAATATAGTCAACCACGCCCTAGCTTTCAGTGAAGATAAGGATCCAGTTGGCTCCCTCGTCGTTGTCGAATTTAAGAAACCTGATCGAGAAAGATATGAGGAGGACCCGGTTACGCAGGTTTACCGCATGATCCGTGAAATCCGAGAAGGCACGATGAAGGATAAAGCAGGTAGGTATATCCGACCAGCAAACAGCAACATTCCAGCTTATTGCTATGTTATCTGCGATTTAACGCCCGCTCTTGAAATCCGAATCCAGAATATGGGAGGCAGGCGCACTCCTGACAATCTTGGCTATTACGGGTTCAACGAATCCCTCAATGCGTATTACGAGGTTATCTCCTATACGAAGCTCTTGGCGGATGCGAAGAAGCGAAACCGTATTCTGTTCGAAAAACTCAACCTTCCCCTGACCACCTGACGATGACCGGGGGCGAATGATCACATGACCAACCTTTATCACGGCAGCCTGTTTTCCAGCGACTTTTTGACGGAGTCGATTGCGCGACTGCCGGAATGGTCTGGCGTTGACGACGCGACGCTTGACGCTTTGTCTGTTTGCCTCGCTCGCGTCTTTTCACATTTTCCAACCAAGCAGACACCGAACGAGAGCCAGACCGAGGATGACCTTATCTGGCCAATCCTCGAATCCCTCGGATGGACGGCCAGCCTCCGTCAGCAAAATCTTACGCCAAAGGGGCGCGAGGATGTGCCAGACGGCCTGCTGTTCAAGGATGCCGCCGCCAAGACACAGGCGAACCTCACGCCCGAAGAGTGGCGGCGCTACGAATTTGGCCTTGCTGTTGTCGAATCCAAGAGATGGAATCGTCCCCTTGATCGGCGTTCGGGCCGACGTGGCGAGGAGACTGCGCCTTCGACCCAGATGCTTCGCTACCTCCGGCGCATCGAGGATTTGACGACGGGCAAGCTACGTTGGGGGATGCTGACCAACGGCGCACGTTGGAGGCTTTATTATCAAGGCGCACGCTCTGTCGCCGAGCAATTCTTTGAGATCGACCTTGCTGTGGTTCTTGCGGTCACTGGTCATGACGGCGACCTGTTTGCCCTGAAGGATGACGAACGCCGCCACTGGCTGCGTGTGTTCTTTCTCATTTTTCGTTGTGATTCATTCACCGGGACTCCGAGCGATATGCGCACCTTCCATCAGCGCGCGCTTGATGAAGGCCGCTACTACGAAGAACGCGTTGCGGGCAATTTGTCTAATCTGGTTTTCGGTAGCGTGTTTCCACAGCTTGCCAAAGCGATTGCCGCCGCCGCTCCAAAAGCACCACTTCAAGCTGTTCGTGAAGCTGCATTCGTGTTGCTCTATCGGCTTCTCTTCATTCTCTACGCCGAGGACCGCGACTTGTTGCCGGTTCGCGATAGCCGCTACAGTGATTACGGCTTGCGCGAGAAGGTTCGAGGTGATGTCGGAAAGCGCAAAGACCGCAACGACACGTTTTCCACCACTGCCGCGCGCTACTGGTCAGCAATCGATGATTTATGTCGCGCGATTGACAAAGGCGACAGTTCAATCGGGTTGCCACCATATAATGGCGGCCTGTTCGAATACGATCGGACGCCGCTTCTCCCCAGTGTGCGCCTTAATGATGCGGTCATGGCTGAAGTGATTGACGCACTATCCTTTGAACAGACGCCAGAAGGCCGGCGCTACATAAACTATCGTGATTTGAGTGTGCAACAGCTCGGCTCAATTTATGAGCGGCTGCTGGAACACGAGGTTATCCGCGAGGACGGCAGCATATCTATTCGCCCTAACATTTTCGCGCGCAAAGGATCAGGCAGTTACTACACTCCTGATGATCTAGTCGTCCTCATCATCCGGGAGACGATAGACCCGCTTATCGCGCAGCGCATGGATGCCTTCCGTGCGACATCCGAGGAACAGGAGACCAGCACGAGGCCAGAGGATCAGCGACTTGGCGTGTTGAAGCGCAGTGATCCAGCAGAGAAAATCCTAGACCTCAAAATCTGTGACCCTGCGATGGGTTCGGGTCATTTTCTTGTTTCACTCGTGGATTATCTCGCTGACCAAGTTATCAATGCTATGGCCGAGGCCGAAGCCTCTGTGCTGTGGGGCCATTATGTTTCGCCTCTTGGCGACCGTATCGAGGCGATACGTAACACGATTCTTGGCAATGCCGAACAACGCGGGTGGACGGTCGATCCAGCACAGCTAGACGACCGTCACATCATCCGCCGCATGGTGTTGAAGCGCTGCATATACGGCGTCGATAAGAACCTGATGGCCGTCGAACTAGCTAAGGTTTCGCTCTGGCTTCACACTTTTACGGTTGGCGCACCGTTGAGCTTCCTTGACCATCACCTACGCAATGGCGACAGTTTGTTTGGCCTTTGGGTGCAGGGTGGCATCAAGAAAGCTGCCAAACTTGGCGCACCACTGTTTTTGCACGAGCCAATGACCAGAGCATTGCGTGCCGCTTCGCCGATGCAGATCATCGAAGGACTCACTGACGCCGAGATTGCGGAAGCTCACCGCTCCGCCGATATATTCGACGAAGTTCAGGAAATGACCGCGCCGCTCGACGCGCTGCTTTGCCTGTTGCATGCGTTTGACTGGCTAGAATTTAACTCCCGCGAAAATCGCGTGATCCTAGAATCGTTTTTCACAGGTGTTTATGGTGATCCTGTCCAGATCGCCATGGGCAAGCTCGACCCGTCGGACAAGACGTATGGATCGACGGCCACACGAACAGAAGCCGAGCGCTTACAAGAGGTGCTTACCCAGCTACGCAGCCTGATCGGCGAGGAGCATTTTCTAAACTGGCAAGTGGCCTTTGCAGGAGTGTGGTCGGATTGGGAAAGTGACAAGCTCGCTGGCGGGTTTGACGCTATTATTGGCAACCCACCGTGGGATCGGATGAAGCTGCAACAGGTCGAGTGGTTTGCTGCTCGACGCCGTGAAATCGCGTTGGCACAACGAGCTTCTGACCGTAAGCGCATGGTGGACGCTCTGGGGAAAGCTGGGGATTCCCTCGCAAGCGATTACGCGAAGGCTGAAATACGCGCTGAGGCCGGAGTGCGAATCGCGCGGGTGTCAGGAAACTATCCCATGCTTTCCGGCGGTGATCTGAATCTTTACTCCCTCTTTGTCGAACGGGCGATGCAACTTGTGAAACCGGACGGCATAGTCGGCTTACTTACGCCGTCTGGTATTGCATCGGACAAGACAGCAGCACCATTCTTTAAAGGTATCTCGACGAGCGGTCGATTAAAGGCGCTCTACGATTTCGAAAACCGCCGCCCAAGATTTGGAGCCACCCCATTCTTTCCTGACGTGGACAGCCGGTTTAAGTTTTGCGTAACGGTGATGAGCCCGGCGCGAACATTTGACGCCGCACGGTGTGCGTTCTTTCTTCAAGATGTATCTGAGCTAAAAAATCCCGAACGCTGCTTTCCGCTGAGCGCGGCGGACTTCGCCGCCGTAAATCCGAACACCGGAACGGCACCCATATTTAAGACACGACGTGATGCTAATCTCACGACCGCCGTTTATGGCCGATTGCCCGTTCTCGTGAATCTCGCGGCTGGTATGGAAGCGACAGCGTGGCCTGTCCGATATGCTACGATGTTCCATATGACGAATGACTCAGGTGTCTTCCGAACAAAACAGGAGTTGGAGGAAAAAGAAGGAGCCTACCCCGTTGGTGGGAACAGGTTCCAAAGTGCGGCTGGTGATTGGTTGCCGCTTTATGTCGGGCGAATGATTCATCAGTTCGATCATCGTTCAGCTTCTGTCACTGTTCATGAAGACAACGTGCATAACCCCGCATCGAGTGGGGCGGTAACAGCCTGTGAGAAGGCCGATCCTGCCTTTGGCCTCACTCCCCAATATTGGGTTCCAGCCGGAAGGGTGACCCTTCCGACCGATCTTGATTGGATTATTTGCTTCCGGGATATCGCCCGTGCAACCGATATGAGGACGATGATCGCCGCTATCGGGCCGCGCGCGGGATATGGCAACAAGCTCCCGATTCTCTATCCGAAAGATGAAGCGGCTTATCGCCAGTCCGCTCCGTTGATGGTTGCTAATCTAAACGCTATTGTGTTCGACTTCATCGCGAGATCGAAAATACATTCCACGAGCGTTAATTGGTATCTGGTGGAGCAACTACCTGTAGTCCCGCTCCGTGACTATAAAGCCAGACGATTCGGCAAGAGGGCGGTTACTGATATCGTGCGCGACGCCGTCGTTGAGCTAACATACACGGCGCATGATATGGCAGCCTTCGCCCGCGACATGGGGTATGTTGATAAAGCCGGGCAAGTGAAGCCTCCATTCAAGTGGGATGAAGCGCGCCGCGCGATGCTGCGTGCCAAACTCGATGCGATCTACTTTCACTTGTATGGGATTACGGAGCGTGATGACGTGCGCTACATCTATTCGACCTTTCCGATAATTGCGCGTGACGAGATCGCTGCACATGGCCGCTATCTTTCCTGCGATCTCTGTTTGGCATGGATGAGTGCGCTCGCCGCCGGCAATCCCGACGCGCAGATCAAGCTTTGATGCGGGAGGCATGACGTTGACCGTAAAGGCAACACTGATCGACCAAGGGACGCCGGGCAGCGAGGCGACACGGAAGCGGATAATACAGCTTCTTAAAGACCCAAAGTTGGAGCGCGTGAGATTTGCCGTGGCATTCGCCCGGTGGGAAGGTATCGGGCTTATCTCCTCAAATATCGAAGAGTTTGTCGCGAGAGGCGGCCGATTTGAGAGTATCTATGGCGCTGGAAATGGCATCACCACTCCTGACGCACTCTATTACGGGATACTTCTTAAGAAATTATTCCCCGCGAACATCTATGCAGGGTTCATCGAGGATGAATACGCCAACGTGTCCTTTCATCCCAAGTTCTACGAGTTCAGCACAGCATCCCATGTCAGGGTTATTGCTGGATCGGCGAACCTCACCGGTGGTGGTCTTCAACGCAATAGCGAAGTGTCGATAGAAGCCCGGTTCGTTCGCGGAAGTCCCGAGGTCAAAGTCCTAGACACATACTGGAAGGACGTAAAAAAGAAGTCCATTGTTCTGACGATAGAGCATGTGTTGAGAATTTCAACATCGGCGGGGTCTGCCGCCGAGAAGAGTTCGGCTGCCCCGCCAAAGGTCGGTAAGCCTTACCTCCCAGCCGGAACGAAGCCTCAACCGCGCCCGTTATTTGAAAAAATACTGGGTCTGAAAAAGCCACCACAAAAAACCAAAGACGAATTGCTATCTGAATTTAGCGCGATCTCCGAACGCCCGAAGCATCTCTATATCCAGATCTTGGCACGCGAAACTGGCGGGCAGAAAGGGAATCCGGGATCTGCTGTTCAGTTTCCCGTTGCGACTTTGGGTGCATATTTTGGGGTTGCCCATGCCGAGGATAGAGCTATCCGCCTTGTGTTTCCTGATGGTCCTCTTGACACAAATATCACTCACTTCTCCAACAACACTCATCAGATTCGGATTCATCCGATCCTTTCGATCGCTCGGCCGGCCGTCCTCCATCTCGAACGAACAGCTCCAAACGTTTACAAAGCGGACTTCATTCCGCCAGCTTCTTACGCGAAGGAGTTGGCGAAGCGCTGCCCTCATCAGAGTCGGAAAAACTCGCGCTTGTGGGGCTTCGCCTGACTTATTGCATCGCGGAGTGAGAGAAGGCCCGCCGCGTCGCCACGGCAGGCCCCATTTCCTTGACGGTCATCGCCGTCCCCGGCTGCACCGTGACGGAAGTATAACACGAGTCGCCCCCCTCCTGCTGAAATTTCCTTGTGAAAATATCCCGGAGAGCGTGAGAGGCCGAGCCTCTCGCATGGCGCAAAGCGCCGTCAGACCGCGACTGGCAACGCTTTCAACGCACTGTCACGAAATTCTCGACGTGAATCAGAGGTTGAGGCATCCTGTGTTGTGACGCGGGCGATTCGTCCGAGTCGCAACCTCAACCTTCTGGAGAATCAAAGACCCAGAAATGCAAAAGCCCGCCGAAGCGGCGGGCCTTACATCCGGCCGAGGCCGGGAAACTGAACGGATGTGACAGTCATCAGTTTCCCCGAACTCAGGCCGCCCGTCAAGTGAAAACACTGTTTTCGCTAACGTGCGTCTTTGTGCCGATTTCCGGCCCTTCTGCGGCGGGCTGCAACCCGAAAGGAGCAGCCAAATGCGCAGCTTTGCCCAATGCCTACCCGCCCTTCCCTTCCCCGGTTTCACCGGAGAGGGGCCGAAGACCTATGCCGCGTGGCCTGTTTGGAAGGACAGCACGACCAAGGAAATCCGTTTCGAACGAATGCCGAAGAAGGTCGCGACGCGGCTCTATCACCGCGCCCGTGACTTCGACCGAAAGACCAACAAGCCGGGATGCCACGGCGGAGCCGTGGGGCCGGCGGCACTGAAGGTGCTTGAGGCGTTGCTGTTCGACTTCCTGAACTACGCCAGCGGCCAGCTAGACCCGTCCTATGCGGCCATCGCACGCAAGGCGAATGTATGCCAGCGCACGGTCGGCAACGCGCTACGGCGGCTGAAAGAGCTTGGGATCCTCAACTGGATGCGCCGCTGCGCCGAGACCATGCAGGACGGGCGTTTCGTGCTTGAGCAGGAGACGAATGCCTATGCCGTCCTGCCACCGTCACAGTGGCGGGGGTATAAGGAGCCACCAGAGCCGCCGCCGCCAGCACCGGGCACATGGGGCGACCACCCTCCCCTGCCCTCGGTGCTGGTGCAGGCCGCCGCCGATCGGCGCGCCGGAGACTGCTTCCGGACGACAATCGCGACCCTTGAGAGCGACGAAACCGACCCGCTCGCGGCGGCGTTGGCGCGGCTTGGCCGGACGCTGGAATCACGGAATCCCCAGTGATTTACCGGAAAGCACGCCCTGCCAAGAACCATTCCCTCACCTATTATTCCTTAAGGTCAGCATGATCTGAGTGTCAGCACAGGAAAAAGATGCGGAGCGCGCCTTTGGCGCGCATAGAATTATTTTGCCTTGGAGACGCTGACGCTCTCCAAACCTCTAGTCGGATATTTGAGCAAGGAAATTCGCAAGTTTGGTGCCAATCAGCTGCGAAGGCTGCCAGACCCCCTGCCCTCTTTCTATGGTGCAACTTCAGCCGGAATCTGCTATAATAATTGCACATGGGAGAAGGCAGCATGGACGACATCGCTACCAGACCGAAGGCAAGAATCAGTGTCGCGGAGATCGAGCGTCGCCGCGCCGCCCTGCGTCAAGCTGACGCCAGCAATCGTATCGAGAACGAATTCGGAAGCCCGGAAAGCGCCCCGATCTTCGAGGCGTTCATCCAAGGCGAAATCGAGATGCACGAAATTCTGCCGCGCCTCAAAGCACTCCATCGCCATCCCTGAGCGGTGCCGGGTTACACGCTCGATGACGGCCTAACCGTCAAGAACAAGCTCGGTGCTACCAGCCATAGCGCGCTTGAGATCGCCGAGGCGGATTACGTCAGGAACCGTCTGCTACAGATGGAACTCGGCCACGGCCCCACGGGGCAATTCGATGCAGCCCATCTCAAAGCGATTCATCATCATCTCTTTCAGGATGTCTATGAGTGGGCCGGGCACACGCGCGACGAGCGAGTCGCGCTGTCAGACGGAACGATCGCCACGGAGCCGTTGTTGCGCAAGATGGACGGCAGCGCGTTCATGGCCGGGCCGATGATACCGGAGGCCCTCGATCGTATCGCCGGGTCGCTGCGCGCCGCCAATTACCTGTGCGGATTGCCACGCGAGGAATTCGCGCGCCGCGCCGCCGACGTGATGGTTGATCTGAATGGCGTGCATCCCTTCCGTGAAGGAAACGGACGCACACAGCGCGTTTTCATGCGCGCACTGGCGACGGAAGCCGGGCACGAACTCGATTTCGCGATCGTATCGCGCGAGCGGATGATTCAGGCCAGCATCGCCGGCAACGACCGAGGCGACAATGCAATGATGCGTCGTATGTTCGATGAAATCAGCGATCCTGTGCGAGTTGCCGCGCTGGAAAAAGCTATCGAGGCCCTCAGCGAACACAAATTTCCATGGAATGACAATTACCTCGCCACGGCCGAGCCGGGTCACAAAATCGAGGTCACAATGGCCGGTGTCGCCGGTGACCAGTTTATGGCCCGCACGAGCACCGAAATTCTGATTGCGCAGACCTCCGACCTGCCGACACCACGACCGCAACGAGGCGACACTTTTATGTTGGTGCCGTCGGTTTGGGGTGAAACACGCGATGCCGCCAAGGATCGCACGGAGCAGGTGCCGCCGCGCGATCCTCCCGCCGGGCGGCCACGCGGTCGAGGTGGACGGGGACGTTAGGCGGGTTTCCCTGCCTCGGGAGCGCCACTTATCGGCACGTCGATAAGTATACTCATCTAATCATCCAATGATATTGACACTCTATGATTCGATTCGTAGACATGTAGACGAGACTACACAAAGGTGACGCATGGCGAAGGTTATCGCGGCAGCGAACTTGAAGGGGGGCGTGGGTAAATCCACGACAACCATCAACCTTGCCGCCGCCGCCCAGATGGCCGGCATCAGCTCCGCCATCATCGACATTGACCCCGAGCAGCAAGCAGCGGCCCGCTGGCACGATTCGCGCACGGCGGAATTCCCCTTGGTTGTCTCGGCTGTCCATACGCGCCTGCCGCAGGCTATCGCGGAATTGGAGAAGGCCGGGGTTGAACTGATCTTTATCGACTGCCCGGCTTTCGTGCATCCGCCGACCAATGAAGCCATGAAGGTTTCCGACCTCGCCCTGATTCCCTGCCGTTCGACAGTCCAAGACCTTCAGTTTCTCACGACGACGATTGAGATTGCGGCCGACCGGCAAAAGCCTGCCGCCGTCGTATTGAATGCCGTGGAGCCGCAGCTGCGGGAAACGGAGCAGGCCCAGGACTTTATCACCAAGGCTGGCATCACCCTCGCCCCCGTCTATCTGTCCAAGGCTGTCGCGTATCACCGTGCGATCACTGCCGGGCTTGGCGTCACCGAATTTGAGCCGGCCGGCAAAGCCGCTCAGGAAATTCTCAGCCTCCTAGATTGGATAAGTAGACTTCTCTACTTATCGCCGAGTATAGATGTCGAGCCAGTGATTCAGCAGCGCCGGAGCCGTGGCTAATGAGCAAACCCGATACCAATCTTGCCAACCTGATCCCTGCCCGCACCGCACCGCGCCCGGTTGCCGCCGCCGTTCCGCCGGAGGCCGCATCTGTCCGACGCCGCCAACCTAGTCGAACCAAGACCGTGATGATTGCCGGGCATTTCGAGGCGGACGTGTCGTTTGCGATCCATGAGCTATGCGGAAAATTGACCCGACAGCAGGGGCAGCGGGTGACCGTGCAGCAGGCCCTTGCCGAGGCCTTGGCCGATTGGTTCACGAAGCACAACGCAACGCCGCCGGATGGCTTGAAGGGGTGACCTAGACAAGTCGATAAGTATACTGATCCACTTATCGACTGATCTAACCAGTCCGTCAGCTTCACCAGCAACAACCTATCATTGTGGGATAAACACCTAGCGGGGGGATTTACGGGGGGCGGGCAATGACGCCCCCCTGCCACTGACATGGTGCGCGCTTGCGCGCTCCGGTATGCACATTTCCTATCCGCCAAAACAGACCGGGCCAGACCCGGCTTGCACCGCATCCAGCCCGCACAGTCTATCACCGTGACGACCTCGGGCACCACCCTTTGGCCGCGCTATATCATACCAGAAATCGACCTGAATTGCACGTGCCAGAGCGCGTATCATCATCTGACAGGCGGGATATTCCTAAGCGCCCATGACCTCGCGGAGCAGTCAGGGCGAGGGGGCATTGCCTCGGTTTTTCCTTGCATGATGCTTTGCGAAAATGCAGCTTCAACGATGCAACCTTGCGACAACAGAGGCCGATTAGAAGCCCCGTAAATCGACAAAGAAAGCCGCGCGTTACCGCGCAATTTTCTTGCGATTTCTTGCCGCTTACAGCGGTGAAGGACTTTCCAATCAGCCTTCAACTGTCATCGCCTAAGGCGCGCATCGGCTGCAATTCCGCAGCCCAAGCACGAAAGGAAAATCCTATGAGCAAGCCTTCACACATCGCCATGACCGCCCGCAATTACGAGGACGAGAGTGGACAGAAGAAAACCCGCTGGTATGAGATCGGCGCGGCGTGGCCGACCAAGTCCGGCAACGGGTTCAATGTGACCCTTTATGCCGTGCCCGTGGATGGTTCTTTCTCGCTCTTCCTGCCGAAGGAAAAGCCAGAGACTGCACCGGAGGCCTGAGGTGACGGGGGAGCCGGTTCGCCGGTTCCCCTTATCTCACGAGAAGCAGATCGGCGATCGTGGACTTGTCCCGCGCCGATTTGACCTTGGCTTTGAGGAGTGCGGCGATTTGACCGGCCAAAGTAGGATCACCACGCATGGCCTCGATGATGACTTCGCCGACGATTGCCGCCTTGGCCTTTTCAGCTTGTTTTGCTTCTGCCTCTGCCGCCGCCAGTTCAGCCCTGAGAGCCGCGATCTTGTCTGTCACGGGGAGCTTGGTTTTCCGGCCGCGTTTGGTTGTTGCATTATCCGGGGCAGGGGAGGGAGGCGGTTTACCTGTGTCCATTGCTTCACCTATCGGATTCGATCCGTCGAGGATAATTCATGCGGCGCATACCGGGCAATGCTGCATCACGGATTCCTTGAAATCGAACGCAAATTCAGGTATCATACGTAATGAGCAAGGAGGGTGTGGTAATACCACCACACCGCGCCATGATCCCCGCCTCCGGCGGGTGTCATGGCTTCCTTGGCAAGGGGGCAAGCCCCGTTGCATCCCCAAGCAGACGGCGGAGCCGAGATGGACGCGCAGATGACGATAGGGGGCGCGGCCCCCGTAGACCCCCGGACGGAAGCGTCAGAACTGGCGACTATCAGACCACGCCGCAAACCGGCGCAGCGTGGCAAAGCAGGAGGTCGAACAAAGGTGACGACCCAGCGCTGGTCGGAGGGTGAATTCGCCCGGTTAGAGGCCGCAGCCGCCGAGGCCGGATTAAGCCGGGGGAGTTTCATTCGCGCGATGGCGTTGGGCGATGCAGGCCCACGCGCGCGGCGTGCGCCGACGATTGAAAAGCAGGTGCTAGGTGCTGCCATCGCGGAGCTTAACCGCGTCGGCAACAACGTGAACCAGATCGCGCGTGCGGTGAATATCGGCAAGGACGTTGACGGCGATTTGTATCAGGCCGTCGCAGTAGAATTGCGCCGCATTTTGGCGACGGTGCGCGAGGCTTTCTACACATGATTCCGAAGGGAAATCTTCACGCGCATGGCGGCCGGCTTGCGACCTACATCACCAAGGGCGAGGACGACGAGCGCGCCGAACTTGTCGAGATGCGCGGCTTTGCGTCCGATGATTTGCGCGCCGCATTCTGTGACATACAGGCGATAGCCGAGAGCCAGACGCAATGCCAGAAGCCGTTTTTTCATGCCTATGTGCGGTTGCCTGCCGACGAAGCATTGACGAAGGAGCAATGGATCGAGACGGCCGACCGACTTGGAGAAAAGCTAGGTTTTGAGGATCAGCCGCGCGGCGTGGCGTTGCATTTTCTGGACGACGGCACGACGCATATGCACGTCGCATGGTCGCGCATCGACACCGACCAGATGAAGGCAATTGATCCCGGCCTCTATCTTCGCAAGATGAAAGAGGTCTGCCGAGATTTGGAGAAAGAATTCGGCTTGCGCGAGGTATCGAGCGATCTTTCGCCGGAGCGGCAGACCGCAGCGGCGAAGCGACCAGAATTCGAGGAAGCGCGACGGCTTGGCCTTGAAGTTGTGGACATACGCGAGACAATCCGCAGTTGCTTTGACCGGAGCGATAACGGGCTGAGCTTTGCCGCTGCCTTGGCCGAACATGGCATGGGTGTCGCGCGTGGCGATCGGCGCGATTACGTGGTGATCGATTCCGAATGCGGCATGCACGCGCTCGGCAAGCGGATTTGCGGTGTCGCCACGGAGGAAATTCGGGAACGGTTTGGTGAGCCATTCCGCCAGAGCTTGCCCGGCGTGGACGAGCTACGCGGCCAGATGGAAGCCCGCCGCGAGGCGGGTAGGGACGGCAACCGATCGTCCGGCGGCGTTGCCCCGGCCGAACAACGCGAGACCGCCAGCGGTTACCCAAGGAGTCGCGCCGAGATCGCCGCCGAGGTGACGGCGCTTTTCAAGGCAAGCGACAGCGGCCAGAGTTTCGCGGCCAGCCTTCACGAGCGCGGCTATATTCTTGCGCGCGGCGACCGGCGCGACTTTCTTTTGATCGACAGCGACGCCAATCACTACAGCTTGCCGCGTCTGATCGACGGCGCGCGCACCGCTGACATTCGTGCGAAGCTGGCCGATATCGACACCGACAGACTGCCGGACGTGGCCGAAGCTAAGGCGGCAATGGCGCTGCGCACGGCGATCACTGGCTATCAGCGGGGACGCGGCACCATGACCGAGTTATCCAGCGAACAGGTGGACGAGCAGCCACGGCTCGAAGCGCAACGGTGGAACGACGCGGCCGAGCAGGAGAGGCGTTTGCAGGAGCAACGCCTGCAAAATCTGAAACAGCAGCAGGGCAACAGCGCCGAAGAAGCCAAGCGCATCGAGCCGCAACGCCGTAAGGATGACGAGCGCCGCGCCGCCGAGGGCGAGGACAACAGCGCCGAGAACCGCTACGCCCAAGCCCTGGGGCAGAACTACGACATGCGCGACCCTTACGGATCGCTCGCCCGCGCCGCGATGGCGGAGCATGGCGCTTTCAAACGTCAGCAGGAGGATCTCCGAAAGGAGATCGCCGCGACGAAGGACCCTCAGGAGCGCGAGGCCCTGCAGCACCGGCAGCGGATCGAGGGCTTCGAGTATATGGCGATCACGAGCCAGCGTATCGCCGGCATCTCGGACGCCGTTTCCGGAAAAGATTCCACGCAGGGCACGGCCGACCGCGAGCGGGCGGAGTTTTGGAAACAGGAAGTCGCCAAGGCCCACGAACAGCGCGCGCAGATGATGGAAGCGCGGCAGAAGCAGGAACCGCAGCAGCAGCGCGGCGACAATGATCGCGGCACTCAGGCGCGTGAAGCCGCGGCGCGCGCCGCGGACGCTCAGGCACAGGCCACGGCCGGGTTGCGGCCGAACGAAACCCGTGAAACGCGCGCGGCCACACCAGAAGCCCGGCGCGGCGAACGCGACGCCCAGGATTCCAAGGCGGCCGGCGTTGACAAGACGGGATCGGAGCCGACGCGGCAACAGCAGCAGGGCAGGGGCAGCGGGGGCGGTAGGGGGCGCTAATCTCGCCGCACGCTTGCGGGAGCGGAGCGGCAGGAAGTTAACCGCCCTTCACTTCGCAAGGGCCAAACTGGAACTATTGCATCCCCGGCGCATCCGATCGGGGCATCCTTATTTGTCGGACGCCTTCAAAGGCCATGCGCTCGCCGTGTGGAAAATTGCGCGTGGTCTGACGCGCCTTGAAGTCAGAAGGATGATTCCGAAACGAGAACAATCAACAACGGGAGGGAGACACCATGAAACGCGTGCATACACCACCAAAACCATCGCCGGAGCCTATATCCGCCTATGTCAAAACCCACTGCACGATTTGCGCGGCTGGCTGGACGCGCAGGAATGCCGAGGGGCAGATGGCGGTGATCTGTCTGCTCGATCGATTGCCCGCATGGGATCTGATGGTGGATTGCGACCGCTTCGAGCCTCGGCAGAGTTCCGGGCCGCCAAGGGATTGACCGCATCGCCGTGCGCACCGGATGCCGGAATAGATTCTGCCGCTGCGACCGCTGCCTATGCGGCCGTGTTTTCTTCCTTCGACAGTGAGATAGCCGCCGTCACGGGCAACCTGACCCTCACGCCGGAACAGCGTCAGGCAATGGTCGCAAACATTCGCATCAGGCAACGCGCGGCTGCCGAAGCCGCGAGGCAATGGGCACTCGATGATGAGCGCGCCGCCGCCAAGGCACGCGTGTTCCGGCGCAACCGGTTGCGCCGACAGCATCGCCGGTAATTTATAAGCGTGCGTCCCGTCGTCTGCCCTCGAACGGAAAGTAGCTCCGCAACGGCCCTTTGTTCTTGTGAGAGAAGAGAACCGAAAAGCCGTCATCCATGCTGCGTAGATGTTGCGGTAACATCAACGGCATGCCTTGCTCGCTCGCATTCATGCTGTGTGACCCGTGGCCGCTTTTATCGTTTCCTTCGCCGCCGAAATTGCGGCTCGTCGTCTCCGCTCTCATTGACCTGAGCGGCATCCGCTGTGAGAGATAATCGGCTGTCACCACGTCTTGAGGCGCAAAGGATTGAAGCACACCGGCATTCGCCGCGAACGATTCCCAGTGCTCGCCATAAAGTCTATTCGCTTGGGACAAATCCTGAAACACTGTCCACAGCTTGATCCCATAGCCTCGGAACATCGCCATGTTTTTTTCAATAATGCTAAATCCACCTTCAGCCAAAGCCGGGTATTCATCCAGCATCAGAAGGAGCGGCACCTTACCGACGCTTGTATCTTTCAGCATCGGTAGCAGGATTGAAGCGATCATCAAACGCATCCATGTCGAATGCGTGCCGAGCCGGTTGGCCGGCAGGATGATGTAAATCGTCGTCGGATGGCTTTTTAGATCGAGAAAATTATGCTGTGTGCTTTTGCCGAGATCGCGCTTGATCGGGCGGCTATCAAGCCATCGCGTTTGCGTCAGCGCTGTTGAAAGAACGCTGGCTATCTCGCGATTCTCGGATGCACTCTCGGCAAAGCGCCCGGCCTTGGCGGTCAGTTCCGGGCATTTCCGATTTTTACCAAGTTTGATCGCAAGATTGATTGTTTTGGTGAATTCATCCGGTGTCTCGCCGAGGACTCCACGTATATGGCTCAGGCTTCCGCCATCCGATTGCGACAATCGCGAATACATAATCAACGCGGCGAGCAAGTCTTGCGCGGACGCACCCCAGTGCGGATCGCGTCCTTCGATGCGGATCATGGAGTCGGCCAGAGAAAGCGCGTCGTCAGGGAAGTCATCTCCCGTGTCGAGGGCCGCGATCGGATTGTAGCCGTCGCTGGGGAGATCGAGCACGCCGAACGGATTGAGGATCACCGTTCGCGCGCCGGCCGCCTCGCGAGGTCCACGGGACAGGTCGCAAAGTTCGCCCTTCGGATCGACCACGACAATCGACCAGTCGGTTAGCGCCAGCAGGTTCGGGAGAAGCACGCGGCGCGATTTGCCCGAACCGTTCGGGCCGATCGTCATCAGGTGACGATCGAAGCCGTAGCGGATTTCTTTGCCGATGGTCGGACGGTCATCCTCCTCGGTCGCGCTCGCGCCGTAACCGAGATAGATGCCGCCGTTCGTGTCCCACATTGCCTAGCGGCCGGGTCGCATTTTGTCCGACGCTTTCGATGGATCTTCCCATTCCCCATCCCATGCGGTGCGAGTTGGCGGCGGGACGTGAGGGCGAGGGGCATCGTTGCGGAGGGACGCGCCTAGTTGGCTATGCGGGTTGGCGATATAGCTGGTTTTTAGCCGCTCGTGGTGCATCGCGGAGGTGACGAGGATCACCAGCTCGACGAATGCTGGTATCACCGTGCATTCGATCCCATGCTGACTGAGAAACTGGCCACGACCGAACCATAGGAACACCAGATAGCCTTGGAGGGGCACCCAGACGCCTGCCAGCGCAATCCCGATGACGACCCGATGCCTGCGCACCGTTCCCCACAAGGCTGCTGCCGCCGGTCTGACCGACATCCCCACTCTTGTCGCCTTTGGATTGGATACGGCAGGCTATGGGAAACAGAAGGGGGAAGGCAATGGCTAGCGGGGATAATGATAGGTTGTCCGCCACAGATGCGCTGGCGCGACGGGGGATTTCGACGGCTGGTTTCACCGATAATGACGTTCGCCAGATTCACGCGTTTGGCGCGACAGCGCCCGATGAGGAAACCGCGAGGTTCGCGGCCGATATTTACAAACAACGCATCTCCCAAAGCGGAAATTTCTTCAGCAGTTTCCCGCGATGGATAATCATTCTGATAGCCATATGGTTCGGCTTGTTAGAGACGGCAGAGAAGTTGCCACTTTTGATGCTGTCGATTCCCACCTATCAGGCGACGTTGGCCGAGGCACAGGCGAAATTAATTCAACCGGACTTGGCTCAAGCACAACTGACCAAGGCGCAAAACGAGGCGAAGGCTTCCGACTTGAGTCTCAGGTTAGCGACGGCTCAGGCCAAGAAGGCGGAATTTGAGGCGGAAGCCGCGAAATACCAGCCTGACATAACAGGTGCTCAACTCACGAAAGCCAAGAATGAGGCGCTTGCATCCGTCTACCAACCGGACATGGCGAAATACGGCCTCAAGAAAGCTATAGCGGATGCAACGACCGCTCAATGGCAACCGTGGGTGTCTGTATCACAGGGGTTTCTCGCCCAAGCACAATTTGTCAACGCCGCACCTTCGGATGGATGGCACAAATATATGGATAATACGATGGCCGACTTGCGGCCATAGATTTGCGTTTTATCGCCCCCTATCCTGATCAGCTTTTTCCTGCCGCGCTTTTTCTTGTTGCACCATAGCATCCAGACGGGCTGACTCGCTCTGTTGCGCCTCACGACGCGCGGCACGCTGACGTGCTGCTAGCGCTTCCATATTTGCTGCGTCCTGTCTGGCCGCATCTTGCCGGGCGGCATTTTGACGCGTTGCTTCTTGTCGAACTGCGTCCTCGCGTGCAATGGCGGCCTGCTGACGTGCAGCGTCCTGTCGCGCTACTTCGGCCCCCTTTTTGGCGGCTTCACGGCGCGCGGCTTCCTGCCGTATGGCATCCTGCCGTGCAGCTTCTTTTTGAGCCGCTTCCTGCCGGGCTTCTTCGTTCATCCTTGCAATGCGTTCTGGCGGGATGACTTGCGCAGGGCCAGAGGGTGGCAGGCTACGAGCGGCGAAGCACTGGGGGCTGCTACTTCCTGCTACTTCGCAAATCTGCCTGACACTGTCACGATCGCCGAACAATTCGGCCTTAAATCGAAGTAGTCTTAATTCCAGAGCGGTGTTGCCCGCCGCATGCGCGGCCAGCCGCTGTTGTTCGAGAGTGGCTAGTTGAGCGTTTTGGGCCGGGGTAAGGTAAGGTAATTGGGCAATGGCTGTTGTTTGCGCGTATCCCAAGACGACGCCAGCGACGACAGCGGCGGCGCGACCGACGCGCAGCCACGGGTTCGATTCGACCCTGTGGATGGGCGGTTTCATTTCAAGCCTCAGCGCAAGGTGAAGTCTTGATATCTTCCAAGGATGCGAGAGCTTTTTCAAGCGGCAGGTCTGAATTCGCGGGCAGAAATAGCGATTGCAACAGAGGTTGGGCGTGTCCTGTCACCGCAGGCCGGCGACAGGCCGGGTGCTATGCGCCGAGGCGCACGGAGCCGAAGGCATCTCCGCCCATTCGGGTAACGCCCCCTCACGCTTCCTGTAAGGCCGCAGACGCGGCCTGTTGCTAAGGGCGCTGCCCTCGCGCGCAGCAAGCACAATCGACACGGCCGAGGCTCGGTCGCTTTGCTCCCGTCGCCCGCACCAAGACCGCATCGATTCTGCTTGCAACTTGCTACCCCGCGTTCGCCACGTGGCAAGGTTGCATGTGACATGCAACCCAAAACCAAACAAAAAGAGGAACGTCATGAGCACGAGAAACGAACTACCCCCAAACCCCGATGGCCAGAACGATGACCGTGCCGAATGGGCGGCTTCCGCCTTGCGTCAATTCCAGTGCGCGACCGGCACCGATTACGAGGACGCTTTGGGTGATCTGCTTTGTGATCTGATGCACTGGAGCGACCGGCATAACTTCGATTTCGAGTTAGCCCTGGATCGCGCGCGTGGACACTATCGGGAAGAGACAGCCGCAGACTTCCCGGAGAACGTGCGATGACCAGACACGGGAGAGCGCAGCGCCGTGCGCGGCAGTTTGAGCTTGCAAATACGTGTATCGTACGATACACATTATCAGAGAGGACAACACCATGAACGCCATCAACCCGACCATCCGCACCTACAAGACCCTTGATGACGCCTATCGTTTTTTCAATGAGCGGTTGTTTGGCGGGAAGCTGCCGGGGTGCCTCATCACCATGCAGCGGAGCGCCAAGGCCTATGGCTACTTCGCCGGAGGCCGTTTCGGTTCCGTAGACGGCAAGGAGGTGACGGACGAAATTGCCCTCAACCCCTCGCACTTCCGCAGTCGGACGACCGAGGAAAGTCTGTCTACGCTGGTGCATGAAATGGCACACCTTCAGCAGCATCATTTCGGGAAGCCTGGGCGCACCAGCTACCACAACAAGGAATGGGCGCGGATGATGCGTGCCGTTGGCCTCATCCCGTCCGACACGGGCGCACCGGGCGGGCGCGAAGTCGGGCAGAAGGTGAGCCATTACATCGAGGCCGGCGGCGCTTTCGCGTTGGCATGCGCCGCGCTGGTCAGCAGCGGCTTTGATGCCCTCTATGTCGAGTTGTGGAATGAGGGTGACGCCGCGAAGCGCAAGAAGAAGACGGCGAGCAAAACGAAATACACCTGCCCGTCATGCAGCGTGAACGCATGGGCGAAACCCCAGACCTCGCTTATCTGTGGCGATTGTGAGGAACCGATGGAGGCGGACGACGAGGCGGAGGCGTAATTCGTTTCCCTCTAAGGGACGTATCAGCAACGAATTTATCAGCCTCGGCAGGGGATTGCTTGGTTAAAGAAAGGTGTGTCCGAATTCAAAACGAATAATTAACTAACTGTTGATAAAATGCTCTGATTGCAACTCCGGCATTTGAGGGTAACGCTATGAAGCATCCGTCAGCCTTTCATGGCGTTGCCGCGACAGGAATTCTCGCGGTGCTTGTTTCCTTCTCAGGTGCGCACATGGCGCTTGCCGACGGCATCAACTCTGCGACTGGCATCGCTTTGCCGATTGGGGCTGGCGGGAGTCAGTATATTTCGATTGTACCGCAAAACCTAATGGGTACACAGGGCAATATCCAATTTGGGTGTACACCTACGTCCACTGGTTCGCCTTCGAATGGGTGTCAGGCCGCAACATCATCCACGCCATCATTTGCGCCCATGGTGTGGATTAATTCCATGACTGGTCAGGCGAGTTTTGGCAGTTCTTTGGGCATCGGCACGAATTCGCCGGGGGCGGCGGTGGATGTGTATGGTAATGTGCCCGATGTAAACAACTCCACCCCCGGTGTACGCGGAGGGGCATGGGTTCAAACATCGGGGCCGAATAGCGGCTTTTCCACCGTCACGTTGGCGACCAACAAGAATACAGACGCACTGGGAAACAAAGGAAATCTCGGGTGGAACATCAGGGGCAATGCCGATACACTGCCATGGGACACACAAGCGGATTCGCTTAGTTTTGAATATTGGAACGGAACTAGCGTTAATAATGCGGTGGTAATTCTGCCTAGTGGCAACGTTGGCGTCGGCATCCTTGCGCCGCAGGGTAATCTCGATATCGAGAACGGCAGTAACACGGCAAAGCTGTGCCTGAATGGGGCGTGCGTGCAAGCGCTTTCGAATGTTGCTGCTAAAGCCGTCACGATAAACGGCGTGCAAGGCGGAAACGATATTGGTGCTGCGGAATGGAACGCTATTATTCAAAGCGCTGTCAATACCGTTATCCCTCAGCCACGATCAGCAAATGATACGGCAGTTGCAGCGGGCTGGCTTAGCGGTTGTATAATCACTGACCCGACGGGTGCGGATGGTAGCGTCGACAGAGCCATAAGTAGTCTAACCGCTCAGACCTGCCGAAACTTGGTTTGCCTATACGCCTTTGGTGCAGCGCCGGTTTTAACGGCAACAAGGGGTTGGTGCACTGAGGGGTACGCTTATGCCGCTTGTCCAAGCGGACACTTCCGCGCTGACATCGGCTGCATGTACGATTACAGTGGACCGAGTGTATCGTATCCATAGATCGCCCGCAAAGGGTAAGATATAAAACAGTTGCGCGGGGCTGATTTATCAGTGGTTTATGTGTTTCATATCTATGTTTCTTAGGAGCCTTGAAATTACTGGGCTTTCCGTTGCCGGATTCTGGCGCGGCGGACTTACGGAACATTAACACAACGGGATTACAATGTGGCTTATTTTAATTGCTGCCCCGTGAGGGGAGAAATGATATTGCTTGGCTCGATTTGCGCAGAACCCTCGCGTTCGTCGTCCGATGTCGGAAAACCAGCGGCGGAAACTTTCGGCCGCGCAGAAAGCCTACGTCGCCGCCGATCCTCGCTGGGCGGAGCACCGGCGGAAGCTGGCGGAAGCTCAGACCGCGCGGCGCATGAGCCTTTCGCAGGATGAATTTGAAGCGGTGTTGCGACTGCGTTCCAAAGGCCGAACCTTCTCCTACATTCAGGAAGAAATCGGCGTCTGTCATGACGTGATCCGGCGCGAGTTGACCGAGCGCGGCTATTCGACCGCGCCCGTCAAACCGGAACGGCGGGCGAAGCGAGGCACCGGCCCCTGGCGCTCCTTCGATCCGACGTGAGTTTCATCAACCAACCGGCCCTTCCTGCGGGCGGATAAGCATGACCGAAAGAGACCCACGCCTGTTGAGCTAATCAAGAGTAACGTAATGAAGTTGCCAAACTCCCTTTAATATCGACAGGTGCGTATCTAGTTGGGTCTAGGCATTCGTGCTGCATCGCTACGATGGCCTATTCCGGGTTTGGTAGGTGCCGCCGTGGCAGTAATCCTAAAAATTTTGCCGCCGACCGTGAGATTGTCGGGCAGCGTGGCGATGAGGGTGTCGCGCAGATCGAGGGTGCCGCCGACCGTGAGATTATCTGGCAGCGCGGTAATGCGGGTGTCGCGCAGATCGAGGTAGCCGCCGACCGTGAGATTATCTGGCAGCGCGGTGATGGGGGTGCCGTGCAGAGCGAGGCAGCCGCCGACCGTGAGATTGTTGGGCAGCGTGGCAATGAGGGTGCCGCTCAGATCGAGGTCGCCGCCGACCGTGAGATTGTTGGGCAGCGCGGTAATGCGGGTGTCGCGCAGATCGAGGGTGCCGCCGACCGTGATATTATCTGGCAGCGCGGTGATGGGGGTGCCGCGCAGATCGAGGTCGCCGCCGACCGTGAGATTGTCTGGCAGCGTGGTAATGCGGGTGCCGCGCAGATCGAGGTAGCCGCCGACCGTGAGATTGTCTGGCAGCGCGGTAATGAGGGTGTCGCGCAGATCGAGGGTGCCGCCGACCGTGAGATTATCTGGCAGCGCGGTAATGCGGGTGTCGCGCAGATCGAGGGTGCCGCCGACCGTGAGAATGCGGGTGCTGCGCAGATCGAGGTAGCCGCCGACCGTGAGATTGTCTGGCAGCGTGGTAATGCGGGTGTCACGCAGATCGAGCCAGCCGCCGACCGTGAGATTTTCTGGTAGCGCGGCGATGCGGGTGCCGCGTAGATCGAGGTTGCCGCCGACCTTGAGATTTTTCGGTAGCGTGGCGATGCGGGTGCCGCGCAGATCAATATCTCCGTCTATATTATATTCAACTCCAAATACTGCCGTAGCCATAAGATCTCCGTTAAATTCTATTGAAAGCAGTAATATACAATTTTTAGAAGCCTA
>Ga0182018_10001724_pt1 | contig 24000 bp, 17 predicted proteins | sample 812P2MmetaG_FD_120490 | JGI IMG/M metagenome (GOLD analysis project Ga0182018, IMG submission 120490) | Permafrost microbial communities from Stordalen Mire, Sweden - 812P2M metaG | ecosystem: Environmental > Terrestrial > Soil > Wetlands > Permafrost | place: Sweden: Stordalen | collected...
ACGGGCATGTGGTTAAACCCGAACAGCAGAGGGTCCAGACTCAGAATCTGGCAGCCTTGGGGGTGCAAGTCCCTTCATGCCCACCATTTCACGGCAACTGGCTTCAGCGGGAATAGCAGACCCCGGCGACTTAAAATCGCCGAGCCTTCCGGGTGCAAGTCCCGGGTTGCCGACCGGCGTGTGGTTCACAGGGAATAGCAGACCGGTTCGATTCAAAACCGAACAGCCTTGGGAGTGCAAGTCCCCCCACGCCGACCATTTTGGAATGTCAACCGGACGAGCGAGCCGGGCCTCGGTGCTAACGAGTGCGTGCCCTCGGGCAAGTGGCGCAAGTCCACGGCATTCCGCCAGTTTTTGATGGCCGTGCGCAAACACCGGCGTGTAGTTCAAAGAGAACCGTCCGTCTTATAAACGGAATCGCACTAGATCAGTGCCGGGTCCGGGAGCGTTACCCGGCACGCCGACCATTTTGCACCTCCGAGCGCGCGTCGCTCGAAAGGTCCTGCCCTGCGGGAACCAAGCCGGTAATCGAGACCGGCCGGAGGTGTTTGCTCGTGTAGCCCTCTGGCAGGCGGCCACCGGCACGACTGCTAAATTGTGGCCGTGCGCAAGCACCCACGAGCACCAATCTGGCCTGCAAGCATTAAAGTGATGCAGCGGACTTTTAATCCGCAGAACAGGGCGCGTTACCCTGGCGGGCCACCAAACATTTTGCCTCGTGGTGTAATGCAGCATACCGGGTTTTGACCCCGACGGTTCTGGTGCAAATCCAGGCGAGGCAGCCAAATTTGGCAGGTCGAGCTTCGACCGCCCGGTGGTGAAATAGCATCACGTCTGGCCTACACCCAGAAGTCGAGGGGGCAGAACCTTCCCGGGCGACCATTGCCTCGTGGCATAACCAGCAGTGCGCCGGTCTCTGACACCGGACGTCTTGGTGCGAATCCAGGCGGGGCAGCCAATTTTCATCGCGGTCAGGTGAATATAAAATTCATGCCAGTTGCAATTTTGATTCCGCCCGTGTCGGGCCGTCATGCAGTTTTAGAATAGATTGGACCTCCGGGTGAACAGGGGAATTTCCGATTTGCCGGATCAATTCGCAAGTGGCCCAATTTGCGGCAAAACTTTGATATTGCGCCTCCCATTTCTGAAACAGCTTTTCACGCTTTGCATCCAGCCACGGCCAGCGCTCGGGTTTGCTGCGAATGCCGCAACGCCAGGGCTTGGGCGTCAGACGGGCGCGAAAACATTTCTGGGTCTTGCAAAGTTTCCGGTAAAGCGGGTCGGCTCCCAGCGCCTCAAACACGCCATCCGCCACATCCGAGCCGGCTTCCACCAATCCGTGAGTGGCCAGCAATCGCAGTCCGGCGCGCGTCCGGTATATCCGTCAGCCCCCATTCGGAATTATTGCGCGTCCAGTTCTCGATTCTCGTCATCGCTTCGCTTTGTGGATTGCTTGAGGGTGCAACGTCAGGTTTCCCAAAAAGTTTTTTTAGAAATCCGCCGGACGGTTTTGGTTCCGGCAAATCAATGTCCACAAACATCACGCGGGCGGTGTTCAGCACCTGACAACCGTAGGAATTGCGCGTGACCACGGCGGCAGTTTCGCCCGCATCATTTTTGATTTCATGCAACACTTGTTCGCGAAACGGACGGTTTGGATAATAGCCCCCATGTTTCGGTGGATAATCGCCAGCTCGAAAACGATCCGCCAATTGTTGCGCGGCTTGACTGGCGAGCGACTGGGCTTCGGCGAGGCTCTGGGAAGACCAGCGCCAGCAGGAGAAATCTCCACTGCTTCCTCGGGACCAGAATTGCGGGAAGTTCATGCGGCAAAAATGGGACGGCAACCAAACGCTGGCAAGCATATTTCAATAAAGAACAAACACCTCAAACAAAGCAGGAGACGACGTGAGGAGACTCTGACCAATTCCGTTTTGGAATTTAGGATGAGTCTCGTTACCTCGTCTCCTGCGAGAAATTTTTATGAGCGACATATTGAACAAGACCATTGTGCTGGTGCTCAACCGCAACTGGCAGGCGATCAACATTCGCACGCCGCAGGACGCGTTCTGCCAGATGGCGACGAACGTGGCCACCGCGCTCGAAATCGAATTCGATGGCAGCGCGAACGAGGCGTCGTGTCACTCGTCACTTGTCACCCGTCACCCTTCCGCACTCCGTCCCGTGACTTGGGACGAATGGATCACGCTGCCGGTTCGCGACGGCGACCACGCCGTGCGCACCCCGCGCGGCGCGATCCGCGTGCCGACCGTCATCGTGGCGGTGAATTACGCGCGCATGCCGAAGAAGCGCCCGAAGCTCTGCGCCCGCGCCATCCGCGAGCGCGACGGCAACCGCTGCCAATACACCGGCGCGTTGCTGCGCCCGGACGAAGGCAGCCTCGACCACGTCGTGCCCCGCTCGCGCGGTGGCCCGGACACATGGGAAAACCTCGTGTGGTCGAGCAAGCAGGTCAACACGCGCAAGGGCAACCGCCTGCCGCACGAAGCCGGCTTGAAGCTGCTCAACGAGCCGCGCGCGCCGAAGGAACTGCCGGTGTCAGCGCTCCTCCGCAACGCCCACGGCATCGCGGAATGGAAACTGTTCCTGAACGAATGAAACAACGGGAGAGCGGGTGTCAAAGCTCGCTCTCTCTTTCACTAAATTGTATAAACGCAACGTGAACGAAATTCTTGATACCAAAAAAATTGCAAGCCGCGCCTCTGAAGAAGGGGAACGCTTGCTTGGTGAATTCAAGAAACAACTTACACGAACAAATGCTGAACACACGTTCGTCAGTTACGCCGTGTATCTGGTTGGTCAATGGTCACAGAAATGGCAAAAGGACGGATGGTGTGACCCCGACCCAGCCTTAATTGAATTGGCAGCGTTTCTTTTATTCCCACATTTCGGCAACACCCAACTGCGTGACCCCGACGCAATCCAAGCTTTGATTGATTTGTTTGAACCAATCCGACGCAATCGGACGATGGAGACTATGTTTGATACCAGAGCCGAGGCTGATAGCGCTCTCGGAGACATCGCGGTTCATATGCGACTCCATCGCGAAGGCGTTCGCGGGTCGGCTTATCCAGATCAAACCCGTTCCGAGATCGAGAACATTCAAGTGCCTTTTGAAGATTGGTTTCAATCCCATATTGGAATCGGGATTCGCCGCGCTCTGCAATTGATTGAAGCCATTCACGAACAAATGATGCGGAATGAGGATGCGACAAAAGCAGCAGTTTTGGAAAAAATCGGCCTTAAACCCATCTCGACAACCGACGAACAAACAGACACAGACCCTTCCGACTTAGACGAGTGGAAAACCAAATTTGCGTGCCTGTTCAGTGTTGTTTTTTCCGACAGCCTCCCTGTTTCACGCGATCAACTCAGTTGGATGCAACAACCACCGACCGCAGAAGAGTGGTCGGCGCTCATCAAGTTGATTGGGTTGACTCCAGAAACGTGTTTGAAGTTGACCGAACCGTGCCTTGTCAAAAGTCGCCCCATCTACGTGTTGCCAGGTGACCGGTTGCTTCTGTTCGACTGGTCGTGCGTTTTCGATGAGCTTTTCGCTGCCGCCGATCGAGTGGCTAGGTCAGACCAGCTTTTTTACAACAAACATTATCTGCCGAACCAGACCCGCTGGATGGAAGGCCGAGTTGTCGAATTACTGACCAGAGTGTTTCCGAAGGAATTTGTCTTTGGCGGTTTGACTTATCCTGACCCGAACAATCCCGGCGGCGAGACGGAGTTGGATGCAGCAGTCAGTTGGGGTTCGTTCCTGATTCTTGTGGAAGCGAAGGGATGTCAGTTTCGAGAAGAAGTTGCGCATTCCGATTTCGGGCGACTGCGCACGGATTTGGAAAAGAATATTGCTGACGCGTTCGACCAAGCACAAAGGGCGTCTCGCTACATCACGTCAGTTCCAACAGCGGTTTTTCGAGAAAAACGAACCAAACGAGAACTGCGTGTGGTCGGCAAACATTTGCATCGCGTGTTCAAAGTTTCGGTGACGCTACACCATCTTGCAGACCTCACGACACAACTCGCCAATCTCAAGGCCCTCCATCTTTTCATGGAGGGAGATTACCCGCTCTCCGTGAGCTTGGCGGATTTCGATATAATCACGCGTTTCTGTGAAGGCCCGGATGTGCTCCTGCATTACATTCAACGCAGACTGGAACTACAAAGAAGTGGCAAGGACATCCGTGGTGACGAGTTGGATATTTTCGGTCTGTATTTGGATACGCGACTCCATCCTGCTCAGTTTTGGGAGCGGAAACTAGAGGATGGAAAGGATTTTACACTCATGCTTACAGGGGGTTCAGAGCGTTTCGACAGATTGAAAAATACGGAGCGCGAGGGACGAGGCGACGCTCCAGTCATCCGTTTGAAAATTCCCGCCGAGATTCGAGCGCTTTTGCAGGAACTTCGTGGTCGCACGGATAAAGGCGCGCGCTGGATTGCGTTCTCGATGCTCAACCTATCTGATCACGGAATCCAACGACTCGACCACTTTCTGAAGCAATTCCGAGAACAGCCGCGAGATGCAGGTCAAATGACGAGCGCTGTTTTCGTGGACGAGGGGTTAATCATCGTAGTCACCGCCGCTCGAATGATTCGTGTCGAACATCTTCGTCAGACACTCGCTGCTCGATTGAATGTCGAGAAGTATCGTCGAAAAGCCACGTCCGCCGTTGGTTTCGCCATTGAACTCAACGACCCGTTCCGAGTTTTTGACACAGCACTCTGGCTGGAAGGCGATTGGTTGGCAGATCCAAAAATGGAGAAGGCCATGAAGGCTATGGGTGCTCTAAAAATTTCGTTAGAGCCTGGATACACATTTCCAAAACCAGAAGACGTGTGCGTTTGCGGAAGCGGAAAACAATTTCAAAATTGTTGCTCGCCCTACTGCGAGCGTTAAATGGCAGATATAATTATGAACACCAAAGATTTTCTCCGCCTCGGCGTGCCGTTGGGACAGGCGACCCGCCGTGCGACGGATTTTATTTCCAAATTCATCCTCGGGGGCGGCGACAAGTTGCGGTTGCACGAGGAAGTCGCGGCCATTGTCGCCAACCCGTCGGTGTTCGTGGACGACCCGTTGCGCGGCGAGTTCGCGAAGGCGTTGCTCAACGCGCCGCCTCCGCCGCGCGCCGAGCCGGTGAAATACCGGCAATGGGGCGTAGGTCTCGAACACGACGCGGTGATGCAGATGGAGAAGGCGTGTCTGTTGCCGGTGTCGGTCGCGGGCGCGCTCATGCCGGACGCGCACGTCGGCTACGGCCTGCCCATCGGCGGCGTGCTGGCCACGGACAATGCGGTGATTCCCTACGCCGTCGGCGTGGACATCGCCTGCCGCATGAAGATGACGGTGCTGGACATTCCGTTGCGCGACCTGGAGCAGAAGCAGGACCGGCTCACGCACGCCATCGAAACAGAGACGCGCTTCGGCGTCGGCGCAAATTTCAAACAACGCCGCGCACACGACGTGCTGGACGTAGACTGGTCAGTCAGCCCGGTCACGAAGCAGAACAAGGATCGCGCGTGGTCGCAACTCGGCACGAGCGGCAGCGGAAATCATTTCGTGGAGTTCGGAATTTTCACCGCGCATGGGCCGATAGCATCGGCGGGCCAATCAAAAGAATTGCCGGCGGGAACTTACGTTGCGTTGCTCTCGCACAGCGGCAGCCGCGGCACGGGCGCAGCGGTGTGTGACCATTACAGCAAGATTGCCGTGAGCCAGTTTCCAGATTTGCCGAGCGAGTTGAAACGCCTCGCATGGCTGTCGCTTGATTCGCAGGAAGGCCAAGAATACTGGAACGCGATGGAATTGATGGGGCAATACGCGGCGGCGAACCACGCATGTATCCACCGCCACATCGCCGAAAATCTCGGCGCGCAGGTGTTGCTCGATCTGGAGAACCATCACAACTTCGCGTGGAAAGAGAAGCACGTGATTGACGGTGTGGAACGCGAGGTCATCGTGCATCGCAAAGGCGCGACACCGGCAGGCGCTGGTGTGCTGGGAATCATTCCCGGCTCAATGGCGACGCCGGGATTTGTCGTGAGCGGCAAGGGCAACGCTGAATCGCTAAACTCCGCGTCGCACGGCGCGGGTCGCATGATGAGCCGCAAGGCCGCGAACGAGAAATTCAACTGGAAGGACGTGAACCGCCTGCTCCGCGAGCGCGGCGTGACGCTGATTTCCGCCGGCCTCGACGAAGTTCCGATGGCCTACAAAAACATCCGCGAAGTCATGGCGGCGCAAAACGATTTGGTCACGGTTCTCGGCCAGTTTGACCCCAAGCTGGTGAAAATGGCACCGAGCGGCGAACGCCCGGAGGATTGAGCAAAGGAATCAATTGCAAAAGGTATGCCCCGTAACGCAAATATCATCGGACGAAATGCCGCCAAATTTCGGCATCAAGCAGGCTGGACGCAGGAATTTCTTGCCGCCAGGATGCAATTGCCTGGGTGTTACATAAGCCGTGACATCATTTGGAACCGGACTAAAAGATGTTTGCCTGAGGATTGTCAGTTGTGCCAGGCCGGCAAAATTGGCAAATTTATGTCACGCGTTTTGATCACGGACTCGTGCATCGGCTGGGAAACGACCGGTGCGGATGCGGCGGCGGGTTCTGAAAGTTGGTGAACATAATGCCAGCGGCAGATTCAACGACATTTCAAAACAAAGCATATGAATAAAAAGGCATCTGATCCAATTGCGCCGTGGTTCATCGCATTGGAAGCGCTGGGTGAATTCATTGGCATGCGCTTCGGGCGAATCGCCCCCGGGAAAAGTGAGCCTGAATGGATTTTTATCCGGCACACTGATTTTGACGGGATTGGCGCTTTTTGGGAGATATTCCGAAAACGAGGCGCGTTGTTCGACGGTTTGCCGCAAGCCCGGCACCCGGCAGTGCCATCGCTGTTTTCGTTTTTCAGACTGCTGAAAATGCACCTGCAACCGCGGCGGCGCTTGAAATGGAAAAGTTTGGGACAAAGCGCGAAATTGAGCGACATTCCGGGGCCGCCACCGGCGGTGGCGTGGCACGCCTTCGACGAAGCCGCAACGTCGCGGATGCGGCTCGTTTGCAACACGGCCGGCGTCACGGTGAATTCCTTCCTGCTGAAAAACCTGACCAAGGCCATACGACCGTATTTGGAAGATCCGTCGTCCACGGTGCCGTGGATGGTTCCCGTCAATCTGCGCGGCAGGGTGGCTTGCGACCGCGACACGGCCAATCAAACCAGTTACGTCAGCGTCAGGGTGGGACCTGCCGAATCGGTGCAGGACATCCATCAAAACATCCACGCGGCGATGGAACGCGAGGAACACTGCGCCAACTGGTCCGGCTACAGGCTCGGAAGATTCACCACGCCCGGGATGAGAAAATTTTTAATCTCGAAAGAGCTGGCCACCTCGCAGTGGAATCTGGGCGCGTTTTCAAACCTCGGCGTCTGGGATCCGGAGAAGAAAATCACGCAGCCGGAATGCCTGGGCGACTGGCTGGTTTGCCCGCCGGTCCTGCGTTTTCAACTGATGGGCGCGGGTTGCCTCGCGTTTCAGGGCAAATTGAGCCTGACGATCCAGGCCCATCCCGAACTCACAACCGATTCCGCAATCCCCAAAGCGTGGATGCGGCAGTGGATCGAAGGCATTGAACGGGACCTGTCCGGCGGACTGCCTGATCCAGCCGCCGCCGTCCCGGCCGGAGCTTCAAACTAAAACTTGAGCGTTGTCGAAACGTTGACGGCGTTGTTGAACGTGCGATAGGTTCCGTCCGCGGCGGCGTTGGAATCATTTTGGACCGTGCGGTCGCCGTATGCAAAGTGATAGGCAACCGCCCAATCCCAGTGCCTGCCATGATGACCAAACCCGACGCTGCCGAGCTGCAAATTGGCGTCGGGAATGAGTGGATTGTAATTTGCGTCGGGACTGGCATTCTCGCTGTAAATATAACCCACGCTGGCAAAGTAACCGTGGCCGAGCTGCCGCGTGGCGCCGAAATCGTAAACCCAGCTGTTGCGGTAATTCAATGCGATGGGCACGTTTCCAAACGCGGTGTTTTGCAAGACAATACTCTTCACGTCATTCCATTCGGTCCAATCCGCATCAAACTCGAAATTCCAGTTGGTGGTCGGCCGGAACGATATTCCCCCGACCACGAACTGTGGAAAGTCGATTGTTGCGCTGGTTGACGTTGTGGCCGGCAGGGGCGGGCTGGGAGACGTTGACGATGTGCCCTGGTAATCCAAGGTCGTCTCCGAACGGTAGTTGACACCAAACGACCACATCGGATGCGGCTGCCATAAAATTCCCGCATTAAAGCCATAGCCGGTGTCCTCACCGTCGAATCTGAACTCGTTGCCGGGGATGGGGACACCCGGGATGGCCTGGGCAAATTCCGCCTCCGAGTAATTGATTGTCGGCCCGATGCCGATGGAAAGCGTGCGGGTAACACGCCACGCTATGACCGGATTGATGCAGGCATACAAGAGGCTGCCGCTTTCAGCCACGGTGTTGAAGGGGGTATTGTTGCCCCAGTCCAGTGACAGCCCGTAAGGCGCATAAACACCGAGGCCGACGGAAATCGGAATGTTTGTGAACGAATCCACAAAATAGATCTGCGGAACGGCCTGGATAGATGTGTCGGTCTTCGCCTTCACCCCGCCTGGCGACGTGAATTCGGTGTCGGCCGAAATCGCGTAAATGCCGGCGCTCATTTCCGGGCCTTCCGCCTGCGTGATGCCCGCCGGGTTGTAATAAATCGCCGAGGGATCATCCGCCGTGGCAGCAAAGGCGTCACCGCGCGCGATGGCTTCCGGATCCTGGTTCGGCAAACGAAAACCTCCGGCTTCAAGTTTGTCCGGCGCCACAAAACAGGCGCTAAAAACCAGAAGAAGAACCGCTCCAACCGCGCTTTTAACACGAAGTTGCGCCATCGCTTGATTCAGTTTGTTTTGCATAATGCCAATAATTTACCGCGTTTGCGTTTTTTGCGGAATCTGACTTCAATTCGGACAATGGTTGTCCCGCCTCAAGACAAGCCGTTCCTTCCAAACACACCATTACACGCCCAATGCAAGCGGCGTGATATTGATCCAAGCAGCGACGATGCCAGTCGGAGCATTTTCCGAAACCAGATCTGAAAACGGCGCCATCGGTGTTTGCCATTGCACGCGGCAACCAATTAAAACCCTTTGTCTTGGCGTGGAAAATGATTCATTCTGCCCGCAATGAGCATGGTTGTAAATGGCAATGGCAATGGCAATGGAGCGGGTGGCCTGGCGCGCCAGCTTGATAAAAAGGTTGCGAGCCGTCCGGCCGCAGCTTCGTTTGGGGTCAAGGAAACGCGGGTGACTTTTCAAACGCACGAAGAGGTGGAGCTGCGCGGCACGCTGGTGCGCACAACCCGGCTCGCGGTGGTTTTTGAATTATACAATCCCATCGTCACCCCCCGACTTTCTGAGGCGCTGGAAGGTTTCAAAATTATTTTTCAGGAACGGTTGATTTATTCCGGGCGCGCCATCATCCGCAATGTGGTGGACGCCGGAACAAAAATTGTTTGTGAAGCGACGCTGGACGAATCGCATTGGTCGGAGGTTGATTCCAGCCTGCTGGTTGAGCGCGACGGGCAAATTTCGGATGAGTTCCAGATTTTTCTTCGTGAATGGCAGAAGCTTTACAAGGTCTCGCCCGAATTCAAGGTTGTCGTTGCCGACATGCAAAGTTTTCTCCAGGACCTCCGCCTGTGGCTGGACCAGGTGGAATTGGGCGTGCAGGCACAACCCGCCCGCAAGCGCGAAGAACTGGAGCGAAAGATTTTGGAAGCCCTGCAAGCGCCGGCCCTGACCTCACTGGCCTCGCTTTTTGAAAAATTTGAACGGCTCATTACAAAAATTGAAAAAGAATCACAAAGCGCCCACAGTCTCTATGCCAAACGCGCGCTTCATCCGCTGGTGTTGTGCGCTCCGTTCATGCACCGCACCTATGAAAAACCGCTCGGTTACGCCGGTGATTACGAAATGGTCAGCATGATGACGCGAAACCCGTTTGAAGGCGGCTCCTTTTACGCGAAAATCCTCAATGCATTTTTTCTGAACACGCCGCCGGTGGTCGCCCATCGCAACCGGCTCGACTACCTCACCCGAAGCCTCATCGCCGAAGTGTATCGCGTCAAACAGCGAAGACGAAAAGCCAGGGTGTTTAATCTGGGTTGCGGACCCGCCGTCGAAATACAGCGATTTCTGGCAAAGGCGACGGCAAATCAAAACGCCGAATTCACATTGCTGGATTTCAACGATGAAACCGTCGCGCAGACCCAGCTCAAGCTGAACCAACTCATCAGCGAACACGGCTCCGGCAGCACGATCCAGGTAATCAAGAAATCCGTCATGCAGTTGTTGAGAAGCCGCTCCCAGTTTGAAGACAGCCATTATGATTTGGTTTATTGCGCAGGCTTGTTCGACTATTTGCAAGATCCGGTTTGCATCAAGCTGGTGGAACTTTTTTACGAACTGGCGGCGCCCGGCGGACTGGTTCTGGTTACAAACGTTGACGCGAGCAATCCGTCCCGCGGATGGATGGAATGCATGGTTGACTGGCACCTGGTTTACCGGAATGCAAGGCAGATGAACGGGCTTTTGCCAAAATGGCTGCCCAAGGACCTGACCCATGTCATTGCCGAACCGACCAGCGTGAATATTTTTGCGGAAATCCGGAAACCCGAAAATGCCTGACTTCCAATCAAAAAATCTGCCGGAGATCAACCGGGCGTTTCTGGAGGATGAACGCGCGGTCTGGGTCCGTAATTTTCGGGTTGCGTGCATCCTGGCCTCCATTTTCACCATCGCAGGATGCAGCCTGGACGCCCTCATCTACCCGGAGCATCTCTCCGAGTTCTTCAAGCTGCGCCTGATCTTGGCGGCGCTGCTGATGTTCATCTGGTGGTTCGTCAAAACGTCGGCGGGGTTGCGGATTTACCGGGTGCTTGGGCTGCTATTGCCGGCGTTCCCGGTTTTTTTCCTTTCCATCATGATTTATAAAACCCAGGGTGGAGAATCCATTTATTACGCGGGTTGTAATCTGGTGCTGCTCGGGACGGCGATCATTCTCCGTTGGACTTTTGTGGACACGTTGCTCGTTTTTTTTGAGGTGTTCGGATTATATATCGCCGCGTGTCTCTTGCGCCCCGGCCCGATTGAGCACCGCGAAACCTTCTTCAGCAACATTTTTTTTATATTTGTGACAGGCGTGTTTGTAGTGATCGGCAATTACTATTACAACCAATTGCGTTTCCGCGAATTTGCGTCCCGCTTTGAATTGGACATGAGCCGCCGGGAGCTCGAAGAAACCAACCGCAAGTTGATTGAACTCGACCGGCTCAAGAGCCGCTTCTTCGCCAACATCAGCCATGAATTGCGCACGCCGCTGACTCTTCTGCTCTCCCCGCTGGAAATTTTGATTCAAAAGTCTGACCGCCCGCCCGACGGCAACGCGCGCGAGATGCTTCTGACGATGCAGGCCAACGGTATGAGGCTGCTCAAGCTCATCAACGATTTGCTTGATCTCATCCGCCTTGAGTCCGGACGATTGGAAATCAAACCCGAACCGCTGGCCGTCAATGAATTCATCAACGGCCTGGCCAGTGCCGTCCGTCAGGTGGCCAAAAACAAGCACATCACCCTCGAAACCCACGTGGACGCACCGCTCGACGCGATCATGGCCGACCGCGACAAGCTGGAAAAAATCGCGCTCAATCTTCTGTTCAACGCCCTCAAGTTCACACCGGACGGCGGACACATCTGGTTGCGCGCGGAAAAGCAGGGTGATGAATTTGTCCTGACCGTCAAGGATACCGGCATGGGCATCGCCGAAAAAAGCCTGCCGTTTGTTTTTGACCGTTTCTGGCAGGAAGACGGCTCGTCGAAACGAAAATTCCAGGGCGTGGGCATCGGTCTGGCGCTGGTGAAGGAATTGACCGTAATGCAAAACGGCGAAGTGACGGTGGACAGCAAAGAAGGCAAGGGCGCGACGTTCACCGTCAAACTGCCGTATCAAAAGGCTGAAACGCCGCCGTTGAACGGGGACAAAATAAAATCCGCCATGGGTGATCAACCGCAGGCCTCCGAGGAATGGCTTGCGAATTTGTACCGGCGCGCGGAACTTTTTCCGGCGGTGGCGGGTGGCCAAGGCTCGTCCGCCACAACGACCTTTGCCCGCAAAGGCCAGCGGCCGGTCGTGCTGGTGGCGGATGACGAGCCGGACATGCGGAAATTCCTGTGCGGACAACTGGCTGAAAACTACGAAGTCATCGAAGCCGCGGACGGCTTGCAGGCCGCGGAAAAGGCGCAGGAATTCTTGCCGGACATCATCCTGCTGGATTTGATGATGCCGCATAAAGACGGTTTGCAGGTCTGCCAGGAACTGCGCGAATACGCCTCCACCGCCGCCATTCCCATCATCTTGCTGACCGCCCGCGCCGACGAAGAGGCGAAGTTCGACGCGCTGCAAAAGGGAGCAAACGATTTTCTGGCCAAGCCGTTTTCTTCCATCGAACTTCAGGCGCGCATTAAAAATCTCATCGAGTCGCACCATTACCAGCGCAAATTGTCGAAGCAAAATCTGGCGCTTACCTCCGCCATTGACCAGATCAAGGAAACGGAGATGCAACTGGTGCAATCCGAAAAACTCGCGTCGCTCGGACGCTTGAGCGCGGGCATCATCCATGAGATCAATAATCCGCTGAATTTTGCGCTCACCGGCCTGTTCGCGCTGCGCAATAAAGGCAAGCTGCTCACCTCCGAACAGCGCGTCGAATACGACGCCATCATCAACGACATTGAGGAGGGCCTCAAGCGCGTCCGCAACATCGTGTCCGACCTGCGCACGTTCACGCATCCGGGCGGCGGCACGGGCGAACCGGTGGAGGTGGCGGACACCGTCGCCGCGTCGCTGCGGTTTCTGGCCGGCGAGTGGAAGGACAAGGTGCAGATTCAACAAAACCTGCCGCCGGAACAACTTGTGTGGGCGAACCGCAACAAGCTGATTCACGTTCTGGTCAATCTGGTGCAAAATGCCATTGATGCGCTCGGTGAGAAAAAATTCAACGATGGTGTCAAGCCAACCATTTGGATTGAAGGCCGCACGGAAGGTGAACGCAGCCTCATCATCGTCCGCGACAACGGGCCGGGCATTGACCCGCAGGTCGTGAACAAGATTTTTGATCCGTTCTTCACGACGAAGGAAGTCGGCAAAGGGATGGGATTGGGCTTGAGTATCTGCTATCGCATCGTGCAAGGTTACGGCGGAAAAATTTCAGTGAAGAGCGAACGCGGGAAATTCTGCGAGTTCACGCTGGATTTTCCGGCGGAAGACGTGGACGATGAAGAAGCTGAAGCCGAACATGGAAAATCTCTACGATTATAAAAAATTCGCGATCCTCTACGTGGACGACGAGGAGAAATCGCTGACGAATTTCACGCGCGCGTTCGGAGACGGGTTCTGCATCTTCACCGCCACGAACGCGCAGGATGGCTACAAGCTGCTGGAATTGCACAGCGAGGAAATCGGCGTGTTGATGACCGATCAGCGGATGCCCGGCGAAAAGGGCGTCTGGCTGCTGGAACGCGCCCGCCAGTTCCGCCCGCGCATCATCCGCATCCTCGTCACGGCCTTTGCCGACATGGATGCCGCCATCGCCGCCGTCAACAGCGGCGCGATTTACAAATACGTTTCCAAGCCCTGGGATCCGCCGCAGCTCGAACTCACCCTCCGGCAGGCGCTCGAATTTTTCATGGTGCAGGCCGAGCGCGACCAGTTGCTCCGCGAAAAAATGTCCGTGCTGCGCAACATGATGATCGCCGACCGCATCGTCAGCTTGAGCCTGCTCGCCGCCGGCTTGAGCCATCACATCCGCAATTCACTCGTCGCGGTCAAAACTTTTCTCGACCTCGCGCCGTTGAAAATGAACGAGGAAAAAGCGAGCGCGAACGATCTGCGCAATCCCGATTTTTGGAAGGATTACCACCAGAACGTCCAGGGGCAGATAGGAAAGATCAACGACTTGCTCAAAGATTTGTGGACATCATCAGAAAGCAATTCCTCGACGCAGTTCGCCGACGAAGTGCGCCTGCACGAAAGCGTGGGTGCCGCGTTGCAAACGTTCCAGGAGGCGTTCGCCGCCCGGCGGATTGAGATTGAAAACCGGATTCCCGATACGCTGCCCGCGCTGCACGTGGACAAACCAAAATTTCAACGGCTGTTTGAACTGCTGTTCAAGGACGAACTGGCCATGCTGCCGGCGGGCAGCCGCATTTCGCTTTCGGCGGAATTGCGCGACGCCGACGGCACGCCGGAAATTGTTTTTGAACTGGCCGACAACGGGCCGGGGCTGCCGCAGGATGCGCTGCGCGTCGTGGTGGATCCGTTTGTTGTCAGCGGCAGCGTGCCGTCCGAATACGGCATCAATTTGATGGCCTGTTTTTTCATCGTCCATCATCACGGCGGCAAGATTGAAGCCCGCACCCAGCCGGGTCGCGGCGCGGCGTTGACTATCCGCCTGCCGCTCCAGCCAAAAACCGCCTCGGCCTCCACCGGCGAAACGGTTTTTCTCCAAAAAGCCCTGCTAAACGAGAAACTTTGGGACCAGTTGATAACCAGCGGTTAATTCACTGTTTCAGCACTGTTAAATTTGCCCCGGTGTGAGCAAGTTTCGATTGACGTTTGAGTCAGGAAAGTGGAGTATGCCTTGCTAGTGAAGGCTACCGGGCAAAACCAATTCCAGTTCGGATCGCGATGAAAACGATTTTAGTTTTGTCGCCACATCCGGACTTTGCTGAAGCCATCCGGGTGAATCTCAACCCGGAGCAATACCGCCTTGTCCACCGCCTCAACGTCGAGGAGGCCGAACCGTTGCTCACGCACGGGCTGGCCGGTGTTTGCATTCTCGACGTGGATTTGATGGGCGTCGAAGGCGTGTGGGGCATTGAGCGACTGCGCCGACGCGACGCCAAGTCACCCATCATCGCCTACACCAGCCAAAGCCAGTCCGAATGGGAGGAGGAGGCTTTTCTGCACGGTGTCACACACGTTTTGACCAAGCCCGTCCGTGGCCGGCTTTTAAACACGCTGCTGGAACGGCTTTTGAACGCACCCCTGCAACAGGCGCGCGCCTCTGTCCAATTGCCGCCGCCCGACACCACTTTCTTTTCGCGTCAGCCTGAATTGCCGGTGCCCGGTCGTTTCAATGGCGCGGCGCAAACGCTCAACGTGCTGCGCGATTTTTCGTCCATCCTCACGCACTCGCTGGACGCCGAGGCGATGCTGAAACAATTTTTATTGTTCCTCCGGGAAATTTTGAGCGTCAACCGCGCCGCGATTTTCCTGAACCGTCCCTGTACGCCGCTCACCGAAGCCGAGCCGCCCGAAGACGCGCGGCGGCTGCGTTCGGCGGCGGCCATCGGCCTTTCGTCCGGCCTGCTCGAACATTTTGAACTCTCGCTTGACTCCGGCATCGGTGGCCAGGTTGCCCGGCTCGGCAGGATTCTCCGCCGCGACAGCCCCGAAGTCCGCGCCGACGGCGAGGCGCAGAAGGAATTTGAACTGCTCGGCGCGCAGGTGGCCGTGCCGATTCCCGACCGCGACACGATTGTCGGCGTGGCCGTTTTCGACGGTCGCGTCACCGGCGAACCGCTGGTCAACGTCGAGCTGGAACTCATTTTCCATCTGCTTGAACAGGTCGGCCTCGCGCTCCGCAACATCTGGCTGCATGACCAGCTTGTCAGCAACAATGAAATGATGGCCGACGTGCTGCGCGAATTGAGCAGCGCCTGCGTCGTCGTTGGGCGCGACTTGCGCGTGCTGCACGCCAACAAGGCCGCCCGCCGGCATTTTGGCGGGAAAAACCTGCGCACCGGCGAACTGGAATTCAGCGATCTGCCGCAGTTGCTCGGCGCGAAAATTTACCAGGTCCTGAAAACCGGCGCGGCGATGGAACCGTTCCGCTACGAACCGGAAAATTCCCCCGGCACGATTTACAGCATCAGTGTCGTGCCGTTCCAGCGCGGCAATTCCACCGTGCCCGTTTCCGCCCTGCTGACCGCCGACGACCTCACCCAGTCCGAACAATTGCAGCGGCTCGAAGTCGAGGCCGCGAACCTGCGGCTCATCAAGACGATGGCCGACCGGCTTGCGCACGAAGTCGGCAACGCGCTTGTCCCGCTCTCCACGCACCAGCAGTTGCTCGCGGAAAAATTCAACGACAAGGAATTCCGCGAGTCGCTCAACCAGGCGCTCGCCGACGGCGTCAAGCGCGTCACCCGGCTCACCAGCCAGATGCGCTTCCTCGCGCGCGAAGGCCACATCGAACAGGAGGCGTTCGCCGTCGAGAAATTGATCCAAGAAGCCTATCAGGAGGCGCGCAAACATCAGACCGGCGACGCCCCGCCGTTGAAATACGAGAACGGCGGCAAGCCCATCATCATCACCGGCGACCGCGCCGCGCTCAAGCACGCACTCTCCGAAATCATGCTCAACGCGCTCCAGGCGAATCCCAAATCGCCGACGGTCGGCGTGCGCGTGCATACCGGGCCGGGCGGCGATGGCGGACTGGATTTGCAGATTGACGTTCAGGACAACGGCGTTGGTTTCACCCCGGAAACCGCGCAGCAGGCGTCGTCGCCATTTTTCACCACGCGTAACGTCGGCCTCGGCCTCGGCCTTACCGTCAGCCAGAAAATCATCGAGACGCACCACGGCAAGCTGGAAATTGTGCCCGCACAGGGCGGCCAGTCCGGCATAGTCCGCGTGTCCCTGCCGATGGAGCCGGACATTACCGCCACCGCGTAGAAATTCCCCTTCTTAAATACAAAACCCGCAGGCGATAAACCTGCGGGTTTGCGTTTGAAATCCTTGCGGCCTACACGCCGTTGTCGCCGATGGCCTCGACGGGGCAGCCTTCCTTGGCTTCCTTGCAGCGCGCCTCTTCCTCGGGCGACGACGGCTGCTTATAGACGAACGAGTAGCCGCCGTCGTCATTGCGCTTGAAATTGTCCGGCGCGGTCTCGCGGCACAGGTCGCAGTCAATGCACTGGTTGTCCACGTAGTATTTGCCCGCAACGCTTTCGGGATATTTGTTTGCAACGTCAGCCATAAAATTTAATCAACTCAAGCAGCCATTATAACGCGTGCCGGCGCAATGGCAAGCCGGATTTGTCGCCAAAGCCGGGATTAAAAGCTTTTTAATTGCCGGCGGTGGAATTATTTTCCGTCCATGCAACGGGGACAACTCCGGCGGACAAAAATAATTTCCACGCTCGGTCCAGCCACCGATTCGGCGGAAATGATCGGCAAACTCATGGACGCGGGCGTGAATGTTTTCCGCCTCAACATGTCGCACGCGCCGCACGACTGGGTGCGCCGCGTGGTCGCCGACATCCGCGCCGCGTCCGCCGCCCGCCGCCGCTTCACCGGCGTCATGATGGACACGCAAGGCCCGGCCATCCGCACCGGCGACCTCGGCGTGCCGCTCGATTTGCAGCCCGGCCAGAAATTCACGCTCACCGTCCGGGGCGAACGCGATCTGGAGGAACATTCCGTGGATGTGAACTACGAGAATTTTGTCAACGACATTAGTGTTGGCGACGTTGTGCTCATTGACAACGGCACGATCCAGATGAAGGTGCTTGCCAAGAACGGCAACAAGGTCGAGTGCGAAGTCCTCACCCAGGGCACGCTCGGCAGCCGCCGCCACATCAATCTGCCCGGCGTCAAAGTCAGCCTGCCCGCGCTCACCGCCAAGGACATCAAGGACGTGAAGCTCGGCCTGGAGTTGAACGTGGATTTCATCGCGCTGTCGTTCGTTCGCGAAGCGCGCGATCTGCTCCAGCTCCGGGAAATGTTTGAGGAAGGCAAACCGCATCCGCTGGTCGTCGCCAAGATTGAGGATCAAGAGGCGATCAAAAATCTGGAGTCCATCGTCCGCGAAGCCGACGGCATCATGGTCGCGCGCGGCGATCTGGGCATTGAAATTCCCTACGAAGAACTGCCCATCGTCCAGCGCCGCATCGTCAAGACCTGCCTACGCATTGGCCGTCCGGTCATCGTCGCCACGCACATGCTTGAGAGCATGATCGAATCGCCGATGCCCACGCGCGCCGAAGTCACCGACGTGGCCAACGCGATTTTTGAAGAGACCGACGCCATCATGTTGAGCGGCGAAACCACGGTTGGAAAATACCCGCTCAAGTGCATCGAGGTTTTTGAAAAGATTGCCACACGCATCGAGCGCAGCGGCAGCGCGCAATTTCACGACCTGGCGGAACTCACGAATCCGCGCCAAAAACTCGTCAAAAGCGCCGTCGTCATGGCCAACGAATTGAAAGCCGCCGCAATTCTGGCCTTCACACGGCACGGTCACATGGCGACATACGCCTCGTGGATGCGCCCGCGCTATTCGCCGGTCTATGCGCTGTGCGACAACGAAAAAACCGCCAACGAACTCGCCTTGTGCTGGGGCGTCACGGCCTTCGTCACGGAATTTGATTTCATCCAACCACAGAACACCATTGAGAACTCGTTAAAAAATTTGAAGGAACAAGGCCGGCTGAAGCAGGGCGACACCGTCGTCATCATCGGCGCGATTTCCGTCGGCACCGAAATCGTGGACGCCGTGCAGATGCGAACGGTGTGATTCCAGAAATTTTCATCGCTTGACCCCATTAAAAAACGCCTAACCCACTTTGCCCTCGACAAACTATTTCAGGGCCGCCGGATTCAAGGGCTTCAAATCCTTCGGCAAAAAGATTCCGTCTTTGCGGATCAGTTCGCCGTCGAACCACACCTCGCCGCCGCCCCATTCGGGACGCTGGATGAGCACCATGTCCCAATGGATCGCGCTCTTGTTGCCATTGCCGCAATCTTCGTAAGCCTGGCCGGGCGTGAAGTGCAGCGAGCCGGCGATCTTTTCGTCGAACAAAATATCGCACATCGGACTCAAAATATACGGATTGAAGCCGAGCGAAAATTCGCCGACGTAGCGCGCGCCGGCGTCCGTGTCCAGAATTTCATTCAGCCGCTTTGAATTGTTTGCGCTCGCGGAGACAATTTTGCCGTCCTTGAATTCCAGCCGGACATTTTCAAATTTTGTCCCGGCATAAATCGTCGGCGTGTTGAACTGGATGACGCCGTTCACGGAATTTTTCACCGGACAGGAAAAAACCTCGCCGTCGGGGATGTTGCGGTCGCCCTTGCACATTTTCGCGCCGATGCCCTTGATGCTGAATGTCAAATCCGTGCCGGGGCTTTTCAGGTGAACGCGATCCGCCTTTTTCATCCGCCGCTCCAACGGAATCATCGCCTTGCCCATTTTCGCGTAATCCATCGTGCAAACGTCGAAATATAAATTCTCAAACGCCTCGGTGCTCATGCTGGCGGCCTGCGCCATGCTCGGCGTGGGCCAGCGCAATACGCACCAGCGCGTCTGGTTCACGCGATAATCCTGCACGGGGCGGATGATTTTTGAATACAACTGCATCCGTTCGCTCGACACGTCGGCATTTTCGCTCGCGTTGGCGCTGCCGCGAATGGCGATGTAAGCCTGAACCCTTTTCATGCGGAACATTTCGATGTCGCGGACGAGCGCGGCGTGCTGGTCGTTCATCTCCATCAACAATTCGCGGGAAACCCGGGTGTGCCGCACTTCAACCAGCGGCGTGCCGCCGGCGGCGCGGACGGCGCGGACAAGCTCGATGGAAAATTCGTCCGGCACGTCAATCATGTCGAGCAGGATGCGGTCGCCCTTTTTCAGCGCGGTGGAATAATTCACGAGCAGTTTGGCCAGTTTGGTGTAACGCGGGTCGGTCATGTCTTGCTTGTGAAAATAGACGGGCAACCCACAGAAGTCGAGCCGATTAACAATTAAAGGCAACTATTTATTGTTTTTCGATAAAAAAGACTTGATTTTTGAGATTATTGTAATTAGGCTGGGCGGCATGAATGTTACCGCACCCATACTTGGAACAGCATTTATTTTGTTTTATCTGGCATTCAGATTCATTTCCGGCCCAAGCAATAATTTTGCCCGACGCATCCGAATCAAAAAAACGAGCCTCATCTTCCAAGCCATAACTTGGGTGAGTCTTGTCTTTGGTGTCTACTGGTTTCTGGCTTTCCTATTCGGCTGGCCTTTTCCGATCAGTGACAAATTAAGGGTGGTCATTTCGCAGCATCACATTTACGAGTCGCCGGGCGAAATGCCGACGACGATTCTTGCCTTGTGGATTATCAAAACCTGTCTGGGATTCTTTTGTGCGGGCGTGCTGATCCGGCTGTTCCGGCTTTACGCGCGCGGCATACTTTTCTCGGCCAAGAATGTCACCTGCATCCAGTTTCTCGGCTGGTGGCTCATCATTGACTGGTTGATTGATTATCAGATGCAAGGCTTGCTCAAAGACATGGATTTGAGCAGCACGCCCGTCTTCATCGGATTTTTAATTATCTTCATCGCTTGGATTATGGACGAAGGCCGGAAAATTCAAGAGGAACAGGAATTGACGGTTTAAGTTTATGCCCATCATCGTCAATCTGGACGTGGTTCTCGCGCAGCGCAAAATGCGGCTGAACAATCTGGCCGAGGCCGTGGACATCACGCCGCAAAACCTGTCCATCCTCAAAACCGGCAAGGCCAGGGCCATCCGCTTCTCCACGCTCGAAGCGATTTGCGAGACGCTTGACTGCCAGCCGGGGGAAATTCTGGAATTCCGCCCCGAAACCGCCAAAAAGAAAAAGTTTTAGCCACAGATTTTCACAGATGAAACACAGATAGCAATTTCAATTGGCACTGGCTTGGTTTTTATCTATGTTTCATCTGTGCCCATCTGTGGCTGATTTTTGCGGCTTTACTCGTTGGCGCACACAATTCATTTTGCGCGTGAAATGTCCTTTGACCGCAAACGATTGGACGGCTGGTGCGAGCGCGCGATTCTGGGCCTGGTGCTCGCCATCCTCGTCTTCGCCCCGCTGGCGTTCGGCGCGGTGGACGCGTGGGCGTTTCTCGTCGTGCAGGGACTCACCGTGGCCGTGATGCTGGTCTGGGCATTGCGGCTCTGGATCAGCCCAAAGCCGCAACTGCTCTGGCCGCCGATTTGCTGGGCGGTGCTGGCGTTCACGGTTTACGCTGTCGCGCGCTATCTCACGGCGGACATCGAATACGCCGCGCGGCTGGAATTGATCCAGGTTTTGGTCTGCGCGTTCCTGTTTTTCGCCATCGTCAACAATCTTTACCGGCAGGAAATGGCGCAAATCATCAGCTTCACGCTCATCGCGCTGGCGACGTTGATTTCGAGTTATGCGGTGACGCAATTTCTGACGCATTCGAACCACGTCTGGAATTTGATTTCGCCGTATGCGGGCCGCGCCTCGGGCACTTACATTTCACCGAACAATTTCGCCGCGTTCGTCGCCATGCTGCTGCCGCTGGCCGTCGCCCACCTGCTGGCCGGGCGCGTGAGTGTGATCACCCGCATCCTGCTGGCCTACGCCGCCGCCGCCATGGCGGCGGGACTGGCGGTGACGCTTTCGCGCGGCGGCTGGGCCGGGGCCGCCGCCGGGCTGCTGGCGTTGCTGCTCGTCCTGGCCGGGCACAAAAACCACCGCTTGCGCGCGGTGTTGCTGCTGGCGGCGTTGCTCGCCGGCGGAACATTTTTTGGCGTCCATTACCTGTCCAAATCGCCCGGCTACCTGATTCATGTCCGGCAGACGCAGGACAGCAGCCAGCTTGACCTCGACGTGCGGCTCGAATTGTGGCGGACGGCGGAGCGGATGTGGCTGGATCATTTTTGGTGGGGCGTCGGGCCGGCGCATTTTGATTATTGCTTCCGCGAATACCGGCCGGAAAGCATCCAGATGCGGCCCGACCGCGCGCACAACGATTACGTGAACCTGCTGGCCGACTGGGGCACGGTTGGTGGAATCATCGTGGCGGCGGGCATGGCGTTTTTTGCCGTTGGTCTGGTCAAAACGTGGCCGCACATCCGGCGCGCGGAAAAAGACTTCGGCAGCGGCCGGAGCAACCGCTACGCGTTCTGCCTCGGCGCGGCCGCCGGCCTGTTCGCGCTGGCGGTGCATTCGGCCGGCGATTTCAATCTGCACATTCCGGCCAACGCCATCCTCGGCGTGACGCTGCTGGCGCTGTTGAGCAGCAACCTGCGGTTTGCCACCGAGCGTTACTGGCTCAATTTGCGGCTGCCGGTAAAAACCTTGCTGACGCTCGCGCTGGCCGGCGGCGTGGTTTACCTGGCCGGCCAGGAATGGCGGCGCGGCCACGAAGCCGTCTGGCTGGCGCGCGCGGCGCGGCTGCCGGAATATTTTTCGCCCGGACGCGTGACGGCGCTGGAAAAGGCGTTCGCCGCCGAGCCGATGAATTTTGAAACGGCCTACCAGCTCGGCGAGATGTATCGCGCGGAAAGTTTCAACGGCGGGCAAAATTACGAGGCGCAGGCCGGACTGGCGATGGACTGGTTTGCGCGCGGCATGAAATTGAACCCGCACGACGGCTACAATTATCTGCGCAACGGCATGTGCCTCGACTGGCTGGGCAGGCACGATGAAGCCGAAAAGAATTTCAACGAGGCCGAGGCGCTGGATCCCAACGGCTATTACACCGTCGCCAACGTCGGCTGGCATTATGTGCAAACCGGCGATTATGCCGCCGCCCGGTCCTGGTTTGAACGGTCGCTGCGGCTCGATTACCCGCACAATGAGATTGCGCGCACCTATCTTGATTTGGTCGAACAAAAGCTCAGGGACCGGGCCACCGGCAAAAACATCCTGCCGCCCGGATTTTAGGCGGTCCGACTGCGGAATTGGTGGTTGACAATTGCCCGCCAGCCTTTATAGTGGGATTAAACAGAAGAAGCTGGGAAAGGCTGTTTATGAAATACGCTCGAATTTTGATTGCAACGGCGGCGTGCGCGGTATTGTGCGCGCTGGCAACGACTGCATTGGCTCAAACCACCAAACAAGGGATCGCCACCATTGTTCGCATCCAAGGCGAAGCCAGATATTCGCTTGGGGACGGCAGTTGGCATCCGCTCGTGGTCGGCAAAATCCTCTCCGCAGGCGCCGTCATTCAGACCGGCCATGACTCCTACGTGGACATGGTGCTGGGCAAGAGCGTTGAAATGCCCCAGGCTGCGCCCGTGCCGGATCGCATTTCACCGGCACCTGACTCCAACTTGCGCGGCATGATTGACTACAAACCCTCCGTCCAACAAAACATGGTGCGCCTGACCACCGACTGCACACTGGCCATTGATAAACTGACGGTTTCGGACACCGGCTTGGACACCGTCAGCGACACGGAATTGAATCTGACCCATGGACGCGTTTTCTGCACGGTCAAGAAACTTTCCCCCTCGTCCCAATATCTGGTCAAAATTCCCAACGGCATTGCCGGTGTGCGCGGCACGATTTTCGGCATCGGCGCGGACGGCTGGTGCGCCTGCTATTTGAATTCCGTCTTGCTGTCCTTTCTTAGCGCGAACGGCAGTCCCAGCGTCATCGTCATCAGCGGAGGCAACATGTTTAATCCGCAGACCGGCCAGAGCACTCCTTTGCCGCCTGATTTGATCAGCCTGTTCACACAAATTTACAATGCGCTGGCTACGTCATATCTGGAAGTTGTGTCCTTCGAGTTCGACGGGACGACGTGCTACATTTCTCCCTGCCGAGGCACCCCCAACGCTGGTAGTGGTGGCGGGGGTGGTTAGGAGTTTAGCGTCGGGGTAACAAGTGAACGGACGGGTGCCAGTGGATTGACTCCAATTCCACTTCCGCCAACACCTCACTTAGCGCTTTAAATTTTTCCTAGAGCATTTTCTATTTAGATAGACGTATTGGCTGCCGGGTGGTATTTTCTGTTTATGAAAAGGGAAATATGCGTCCTTTGAGTCAGGACTTGCGACATCGGATCATCGCCGCGCGGGAGC
>Ga0182018_10001725_pt1 | contig 23990 bp, 18 predicted proteins | sample 812P2MmetaG_FD_120490 | JGI IMG/M metagenome (GOLD analysis project Ga0182018, IMG submission 120490) | Permafrost microbial communities from Stordalen Mire, Sweden - 812P2M metaG | ecosystem: Environmental > Terrestrial > Soil > Wetlands > Permafrost | place: Sweden: Stordalen | collected...
CGGCTCCGCATACGTTCTGCTGGATCAGGTGCGCGACCGCATGGACTGCCCGACCACTGTTAAGGCTGTTCGCCACCTTTCCCAGCAGTGGCGGGGCACTATCGTGAAACTGATCGAAGACAAGGCCAACGGATCCGCGGTGATCCAGATGCTCGGCCGGGAACTGGCCGGCATCTTGCCGGTGACGCCGGAAGGCGGGAAGGTAGCGCGCGCCGCCGCTGTGAGCCCCCTGATCGAGGCCGGCAATGTCTACCTTCCTCATCCGCAGTTCATGCCATGGGTCAACGACTTCATCGAGGAGTGCGCCGCCTTCCCCAACGGTGCCCACGACGATCAGGTCGATGCGATGACCCAGGCTCTGCTGCGCTGGAATATGGTCCCACGGGAGACTGTGGTTTACGAATACCGGCCATATCAAATCAGTCCGATATGACATGCCTTTGCCGGGCGCCGCTCCAAAACGGGCGGTACATTGGGCGATACCGCTGAAGGTCGCGGGGGCCGTCGGAGACACCGCCGGCCTTCCCTGCCTCCGGCGGGCCGCGTGAGGAAGTGGCTGGTGTCCATGACGTGACCATTGCGATGGCCTCCGTGACCGGCACGATCAGTGAAGCGCCGCTTAATAAATCACCCATTGGCTTCGCGTTTGCTCTCGTCTACCTTCCCGTTGAGCTGCTCACACGCCAACCGTTTTTCCCCCCAATCGCGCCTCCTGCTATAAATAGTGGGAGCTCTGCACAGGCTGCGGTCGAGCAAGCCGGGAAAGGTGAGTTCCTGCTATCACTTGGTCAAGTCGTAAAGGTTCGCAGCCGGCGATACCTGGTAGAAGCTGTCGAACCCGCTCGTGAACCCGTTTGGGAACAGACACTCGTTGGACTTTCATGTCTGGAGGATGACGCTCAGGGCGAACACCTCTCCGTACTCTGGGAGCGCGAGCCCGATGCCCAGGTTTTGCCGGAGCCTAACTGGAAGCACCTCGCCAGCAAGGGGTTCGACGCGCCTCACGTCTTCTCCGCTTATCTCCACGCGCTTCGCTGGAACCTCGTAACCTCCACGAACCCGCGACTTTTTCAGTCGCCGCACCGCGCCGGCATCCAAATCATGTCCTACCAGTTGGAGCCGCTGAAGAAGGCCCTCCAGATGCCGCGCGTCAATCTCTTTATCGCCGACGACGTTGGACTGGGCAAAACGATTGAAGCCGGCCTCATCCTCCGCGAAATCATCATGCGCCAGAAGGTCAAGCGTATCGTCATCTCCTGCCCGGCCTCCCTCGTCACCCAGTGGCAAGGCGAAATGGAGGCTCGCTTCGGGCTGAGTTTCGTAATTTTCGACCGGGACTACCTTTTCAATTGCCGCAGGGAACGCGGTTACGCGATCAACCCCTGGACCACGCATTCGCAGTTCATCGTCTCCCACTCCCTCCTGCGCGACGAACAATACGCCTCGCCCCTGCGCGATTGGCTCAATCAACACCGCTCCGGCTCCATGCTCGTACTCGACGAAGCGCACCACGCCGCACCGGCCACCTCGTCCTCCTGGGCTGTGGACTCGGATTTCACCAAGAAGATGCGCGAACTCACGCCGCTTTTCGAACACCGGCTCTTCCTCTCAGCCACTCCCCACAACGGCCACTCGAACAGCTTCTCCGCGCTCCTCGCCATGCTCGATCCCCAGCGGTTAATCCGCGGCGAGCTTATCAAGGACCCGCGCTTACTCGACCAGGTGATGGTACGCCGGCTCAAAGACGAACTTCGCGAAGCTGTCCCTGGACTGAAGCTGCCGAAGCGCGAGGTTGGTGAACTCGCCATTGGCGTGAATCGCGCCGCGCTGGCCGATGAGGTCACCTGGGTTCCAGCCGTGGAAAATCGCGGCGAGGGCGTCTTTATCTCCTTCAAATCGGAAGAGGTCCGCGCCTGGCGTAAACGGAGTGAGGTTTCGAAACGGGAAATCGAACTGGCGGAAGGCTTCAAGTTCTGGAAGAAGCAGTATCCGAACTCGAAGGCCGATTTCGTTGGCGCTCCCTACATGATGCTGCATTCGCTCGCGCACCTGCTGATCACACAGGTATCGCTGGAGTGCGGCTACTCGTCGTCCGCGATTCGTGAGCGCGTCTACGCCGGAGATGCCGGCTATGGCATCCTGCTTTACACCGGCTCACCGGATTCGGAGGGGACGTTGGGCGGTCTGGTAGAGATCGGGCGCAAGATCGACCAGCATCTCCGCAACGCAATCGAACTCGGGCGCCTCTGCTCAAACGACCCGGTTTGCGCCCAGCATTCCGCAAAGCAAATGTTGGAAGAACGTTTCCTTCTGGGCGCGGCGTGCCACGGCTGTTTGCTGATTTCTGAAACCTCATGCGAGCGCTTCAATCAATACCTGGATCGTTCGCTGGTCGTCGCCACCGTCGGCGCAACCGGCGCGGAGTTCTTCACCGATCAGGATCTGGCGCTTCCATGAAGTTGATCCGCTCGTTGCCCGCGAGCACCCTGCAATCCATAGCGCATGCGCTACGGGGCGGTCGTCTCAAGCCGCCTTATAACGCGTTCACCGTCGCGGAATGGGTGCCGCAATATAGTCGCGATTCGCTGGCCGCCGAGTTGGTCTCACTTCAAACGTGCGGCTTTACCAACACCACTCTCGCCATCACGCTCGACGCCCTCGCCGAGGACGCCGCGGCCAGACAGCGGGCAATCGATCAGGTCCAATTGGTTTGGACCAGCCCGGACGAAGAAGGCCCGCACGTTCGCGACACGAGCGTTGTGGTGGGGCAACTGCTCTCCGAGGCGCGTCAATCGCTCTGGATCTCGACGTACAGCATCTTCAACGGCCACGAGGTGTTCCTGCCCATTCAGGAAGCTTGGTCGTTTCGTCCCGAGCTCGAAGTCGTCCTGATCCTGAATGTACCGCCGAGCGACGACGCTGCCGTCGAAAAGTACGCCTGGTCGTTCTGGAAATATCATTGGCCCTGGGCGAGGAAGCCAGCGGTATTCTACGACCCGCGAGGCCCGGAGAAGACTCCGACCTCGCCTGCCTGCCAGCATGCAAAATGCATTCTCGTGGACGGAGTCACCGCGTTCATCACGTCTGCTAACTTCACGGAGTCTGCGCATCAACGGAACATCGAACTCGGCGTGCTGTTCCGCGACAACCCGAAGGTGGCGCAATCGATCCGTTCGAAATTCGAGAGCCTCATTCAGAATGGATTTTTGAAAGCCCTGCCGGGGGTCTGAAAGGGGCGGAGACTACATCATTCGCCACCGTTCGCGCCCACTTGGCTCAAGGTTGGCCCTGGCGCGGTGCGCTGCCCGTTCTACCACTGGCACCGACGTCGCGCCCGTGGCGCCCGTGTGCGCGAACGTGGGCTAATTCTGGCGAGTCCAACGTCCGAAATGTGCGCACAAAGTGCGCACGTCAGCGATCCGTGGCGCACTTTTCGCCGGACGGTTGAACCCAGGTGAACGTGTTTGCTATCACTTAGACCCAACTGGACTGAACCAAACTGGCCGTTAGCACGTTCGATTCCCGTTAGCGCTACCATCCAACCGCCATATTTTTCATTAACTTAAGTCGTATTAACTGCTGCGCGTGCAACCATTTGCGACCATTTGCCAAATGTGATGGTTCACCGGAGTCTCTACAGTTTACGGTGTGCGCGTTCAAACTGACATGCCCGAGGCTGGTCTTTGCCAAATAGCGAACAAAACACGAATCCGTACGGCGAGCCCATAAATAGTACCTTGTGGCTGACCGGCAGCGTTGTAGACTAGTTGTTTTCAATGCAATAATTCCAATGGGAAATTCCAGGGAGACCCGCGTCTATATAGATGGAGGCGCAACACCGGAAAGCTTAGGGCTCACGTTGCCGACTGAAATTGACGATAAGGAACTCGGATTGCATGTGGATCTGAAAACGGCAATATGGCCGAGTCCAAGTATTAAAGCTGGTGGCCTGAAGGGCTGGAAAATGCCAGAACGCAAAACAAAAATGCTGATTTTCGGTGCCGAGATGGATGTCGTGGACGTCCCGTTCGAGCCGACCATAGAGCATCTCAATCAGTACAAGCTCGAAGATGGCTCCGTCGTCAACGTGAAGGCCGTGGTTATGTCCTTCATCAGAATAGAGGGGCAATTTACCGCTGAGGGGGCTCCGGTCTATATACCGATCGTTAGCCCGGCGGTGCGCGTCGTCAGTTCTGTGCTGGCATCTCCGAAAGTGGATGTTGAGGAGATTCAATAAAATGGCTGGTCAGTCACTCGTGCTTGGCAGTGTTTCGAACGTGGCCGCGTCTCTGCAACAGGAGCTATCGTTTGCTCTCATTCCGCACGTTGTAGCAAAAAAGCTGCTTTCCGTACCTGAGACTGAGTACGTGTATGTGAGCAATGGTAACGACGGAGTCCGCCATGTATGGACCATCGTAAATTCACCGCCGGAATCGGTTTATGATGCAATTTACGAACAAGAGAAGGAACTGATTGAAGCGTTCAAAACCGTCGAATTTGACTTTCATGTGATCGCACGGGAGGGACGCCCCCTTCGATCGTTGATTACGCTCTCCTGCCAGGGATGGCGTCAACCGGATTGAGTCAACTACAGTGCCGAGCCGAGCAGATCACATCGCACGGGCTGAAGAGAATGAGGCCTTCGCGAAATCATTGGACCAAGCGAAGCCCCTTTACGTTGACTGGGGGATAACTGTTTTGTTTTACTCGGCCCTGCACTACGTTGACGCATACCTAGCGATAAAGCCGCTGCACCCTCCTAATCACGATGCCCGTGATACCGCGATACAGAACAATGGAAGCCTGAGCCCAATCTATAAAGATTATCGAAGACTGAAGGATCAGAGTCGCGCGGCTAGATACGAGATCCCTAATTTTGACCGGTCTCAATTTTCCGCAATGAACCAGCGTTTCGAGAACATCAAGACCCTTGTGCTTTCAAAAATGGGCTGATCGACAGCGGGGCAGGTAACTATGAGATTTTCGCGTTCACTGCATCCCAGCCGTCGGCGGCTGCTACTTCATCTTTCGAGAGTGCATGGCTGTAGATGGTTGCGGTGACATAGACGCTGGAGCGTCCCAAACGCTTGCTTACCGCCGGCAGTGGCACGCCTTCTGAAAGCAGCTGGCTCCCGTGGCTGTGGCGCAGCGTATGAAGGCCGATGCCCTTCAATCCGGCCTTACTGGCTAGCGCGCAGGCCTTGGCGGTCACTGAATCGGGTTTTAGATAGTTTCCATCCGGCGCCGCGAACACGAGGTTTAGATCGTCGCGGTAGTCCGCGCCGAACAGGCGCCGGTTCTCGGCCTGACGGTCGCGGTGCGCGCGCAATACTTCGATCGATGATTTGGCCAGAGAGATCTCGCGCGGCTTGTCGTTCTTGGTGCACTTCACACGCAGGCCTTCTTTCGTTTGTTCCAGGCTCTTCGACAGGCGCAACACGCGGCCCACAAAATCGACGTCGGCCCACGTGAGCGCGAGCAGCTCGCCGCGGCGGCGGCCGGTTGAAACTGCCAGCATGACGAACTCATAAACGTTGTCGTCCGTCCTATCAGCATTCGCCCCGCCAATTCGCGACCTTACAAATGAGGAGCGGGCATGGCAAGATGCTGAACGGCTCGAAACCTTGACTATTGTCGCGGACCGCATTCGCTCGGCTGACACGCCCTCACAATTATTGTGGTTGATCAAAAACGCCTTGCGCCAACATTCGCCTCAGCACCACTCGGAGTCTTTCAACGCACGGTTGATAGAGGTGGAAGCGCAACTCCCCAATTCCGAGGAACTCTCCAGTTTTGACACATTCTGTGCGCCGTATTACGAGCGACGGCACCTGAGCGAAGATTTTTCGGAGTCTGAGCGACTCGCCTGGGGGGAAGTGGTGGAGGGTGCAGGACGATTCAGGGCGGCCCCACCCGAATTACCCGGATATGCTCGCAGCTCTTGAAACTATAGCTCGATTGGCTGAAGAATATGGCATCGAGACAGACGGAGCATCCTACTCCTTCATTCAACTTCTTTGCCGCGATACGGGCTTCTTCAGGAGCTTTATTGATTACGTGCTCCAGGACCATCCGCACTCGCGCCTCGGATTTCAGATTTGTGTTTGTTTGAGGCAGCTCAGAGATTCCGATCTGGACGAATATCAGAGGATCGGTTTGGCCTGCGCAGTTCACGATGACGCGCGGGTAGCTTGGGGAGCGGCTAACGCCGTTTGCATCGGTCCGCAGCGAGGATCTCCTGTCCGCCAAGACCTTGTCATCATTGCCAAGCTCGCCCGCCATTCTGATCCAAGCGTTCGCCGGTTGGCCATTTATGGCGCTGGTGCCATAGCCCATGAATCGGCGTTCACAAAGGACGCGATACAGATTATCGCCGAGGTTGATATTGCCGGATCGGCGCGCATTGCAGACGAGATTTGTGATGCCTTCGGTCAGCGTGGACTCTCCGTCACGGAGTTGACGCGACGCCAAATTGACGAGATCCTCAGGCAGTTTGTGGAAATCGATAGGCTCAGGGATCACGAATACGAAGTGTTCTTGTCGAAGATTGGAGAGTACGCACCTGATCTCCTATTCCGTTATTTGTTGAAACGTCTTCGCCGATTTAGCGAATTGCCGGGCCGGCGGGGGTTTAGATACCTTGTCTGGAGGGATGAATCACCGCGACATTACTTCCGGAAAGCCAGCGTTCCCGCTGGCGCCGCAGATCAGCTGAGGGAGGCGCGGGACACCCTACTGTGCGACGACGTTCCTACAAGTTACGTGGCGAGTCTGTTCTGGGTATTCGGCAATGCCGCTGGAGCGGCTGAGCAGGCCCTGCAAGAATGGCTTAGTTCGGGAGAGCCCAAGAAAATGCAGCGTGCCGAATATCTTGCGGATGTACGGCGGAGCTTCGTTGACGATAGTACGTAGCCGCCTACTGGGTGCGCTGAACGGTCAAAGCAGATTGGATGTACTGTGAGGTTCCGGCAAGCCTGCATGACCGCGCCCGCCCGGAACTGATAACGTCGTTCTTGCCCGCTACAGGGCGAGGAGTTCAATAAAATATAAGGAGCGCAGTCGCGGAGGATTCAACTTCGTCTCGGCGCGGTGTTGAGGTAAGTAAGAGGTCACTAAGTAGAGAGCCGCATGCTGGTCAACCTGGCGACGACGGCCTCTCTCGAGGCCTCGTCGCCACGTCACCGATTCACATGGAAGGGGCATGAGAGGACGTGAGCAACCCCACCCGGTGCGCAAAGAACCGGGCAAATTCCAGTGACAAGCGCGGATTCCCGCGCACGCTCGGCGATAGTTTTCACCGTCCGCTTACTTATCGTTTCTTTTGGATTTCTTTTTGAAATGAGTTCATCAGGTCCGATAACAGCCCAACATCTTCCTAACTCGACCAACACTGAGTTAAGGTGGATAGTGCGAAGAGCACACATGCCAACCAAACTCACTCCACAAATCATCAACGCCGCTATCGACGGCTTCGAGACACAGAAGCAGCACATTGACTCCAAGATTGCCGAACTCCGGGCCATGCTGCCGGGTGGCTCCGATAAGTCTGTCAGCACTGCCGAAGCGCCGGCGCGTAAGCGCAAGAGATTCTCTGCGGCGGCTCGAAAACGCATGAAGGAAGCCCAGCAGCGGAGATGGGCCAAGATCCGCGGAGAAGCTGCGCCGGCGGCAAAGACAGCGGAAGTGGCGAAGCCCAAACGAAAACTGAGCAAAGCTGGCAGGGCGAACATCGTGGCCGCTTTGAAGAGACGGTGGGCTGCAACGAAGGCCGCAAAGGCGTAAGAGCAATCCGTTGCATCGAAGAGGCCGTGGAGGAGCAGGCTGATATAATCCAGCATGCGATTCGCGTTCATGCTTCTCTTTGCGGCCGTTCTCGTTTCCGGGCAAAGCAAACGGCGCGCCCGCGAGCTCGGAGTCATGCTCGAAGGAACAACCGGCCCCTTGAACGCGATTACCGATGTCGTCGACGTCGAAGTCGGCCATCGTACTCTGATCGCCGGCGACTCCGTGCGCACCGGGGTTACCGCTGTCTGGCCGCGAGGTAAGTCTTCAGGCGATCCCGTCTTTGGGGGCTTTTTCTCGCAGAACGGCAACGGCGATATGACCGGCACTCACTGGCTGCGGGAGTCCGGGTTTCTCGACGGCCCCGTTCTGATCACCAACACCCACAGTGTCGGCGTGGTGCGCGACGCCTTTCTCGGCTGGCTCGTCAAGAATCACCGCACGCCCGGCACCAATACTTTTGCCGGCGGGTTCTACACCTACCCGATCGTGGCCGAGACTTACGATGGCTTCCTGAACGACATTAATGGTTTCCATGTGAAGCCCGCGGATGTCGAAGCCGCGCTCGATAGCGCGCAGACCGGGCCGGTGGCCGAGGGCAACGTGGGCGGTGGTACCGGTATGGTCTGTTACGGCTTCAAAGGCGGTATCGGCACGTCTTCGCGCCAATTGGCGGCCGCGCAAGGAGGCTACACCGTGGGTGTGCTGGTGCAGTGTAATTGCGGCCGGCGTAGCCAACTGCGCATCGGCGGTCTTCCGGTTGGACAGGAACTCAATGCACCTCCGCCGCGCGCCGCCGCACCGGCGGTCCACCGCGAGGACGCCGGCTCCATCATCATCGTGGTGGCTACCGATGCTCCCCTGCTGCCCCACCAGGTGGAACGCCTGGCTCGCCGCGCCACATTGGGGCTGGCGCGCACCGGATCCACCTCCGGCAACGGTTCGGGCGATATCTTCATCGCTTTCTCCACCGCGAACCCCAACGCCGCCGCCGCGAAGAGCCCGGTGAACGTCTCCATGCTCCCGAACGATTCGCTCGACCCAGTCTTCGAAGCCACGGTGCAGGCCACCGAAGAGGCCATAATCAACGCCATGGTGGGCGCCGAGACTATGACGGGCGCCACTGGCAGCCACGTAGTGGCGTTGCCGCACGATCAGCTGCAGGATGTGCTGAAGAAATACAACCGCCTGGCGGCGCCGCGGTAAACTCGAGCCGCGCTCATTTTTCGAAGCGGTGGAAGAAACTCGACTCCACATAGTGGGGACGCCCGGAGTTGTTGGCTACCCGGCGGGCAAGATCGCTCAGAAACGAGTCGAACTGCGCCGCCGCGGCGGTGTCCACGGGCTGTGAAAGATTGTCTTCCACGGAGTGGTAGCGCTGCGCCAGCCACTGCCTCCAAGCCTTGTATTCCGGGGAGTTCGCAGTCCAGCCAAACTTCATCGCCAGGGCCGGCACGCCAGCCTGCACGAAGCTGTATTGATCGGTGCGGACGAACGAGTTGCGGTCGGGTTCGGGGTCCATGGCGATCTCGATGCTGTGGGCGGCGCCGACCGCACGCGCGTCCTCCTCCAGCGTCGATTCCATCAGTCCTTGTACATGCAACTTCTTGAGTGGGAACAGGGGCATGAACATGTCCAGGTTGAGATCGGCGACAATGGCGGATTCCGGAACGGTTGGGCGTCCGGCAAAGAAGCGTGAACCTAACAAGCCCTTCTCCTCGCCGGTGAAAATGACGAATAACATCGAGCGCTTCGGGCGCTCACGGTTCTGACTAAAGCTCCTGGCGATTTCGAGCACAGAGGCAACCCCCGAGGCGTCGTCCATGGCTCCCGCGAAAACTGTTCTGCCGTTCACCGGCGCGGTCTCCCCCAGGTGATCCAGGTGGGCGGACAGCAGTACATATTCATTCTTCAGGGAGGGATCGGAGCCTTCCAGTTTAGCCACGATATTGGGCGAGTCGACGCTGGTGTTTTCGCTCGTGACGGAAGCCGACAGGCTCTTCTTCAGATCGAAACGCGGCAACGGCTTCTGCGCATCGGCGAGAGCCAGCAATTCCGCAAACGTGTGACCGCTCCCGGCAAACAACTTCTCAGCCTCCGCCGGGTTGAAGGTGGCGGAGAACATGGTTCCGTGCAAATCGGCCAGTGCGGGATGGCGGGCTGCCACGGCGGCGTCCCTGGCATCGGCTGCCAGCCTCATGCCCGGCTGCGATGCATTGCTCGCTACGCGATCCCAAGGGAAATCCATAGACTTCGGTGTTGGAATCGAAATGGAGCCCACGGCGCCGGCGTCGGCCAGAGCTTTCGCCAACGGGGCCGTGCGGGCAAAGGACTTCAGAGGTCCGGGCAAGTCGCTTGGTCCTCCATTAATAAACACGACGATCTTGCCTCTTAGAGAAGCAAAGGGCACTTCCGGCGAATCGAAATCGTCGTACCTGGCCTCGGGTAGATGGAGTCCGTACCCGATGAAGATGAGGGGAGCGGAGACCGACTTGGGCTGTGTTCCGCGAGAGCTGAGGATCGCGTCGCGCCCCAACACCAGCGGACTGCTGCGGCCGTCGACGACTAAAGACATGGACGACTCGCCGGCAATCACGCAGGTCACATCGAACTTCACCGGCTGGTAGTAGCCGTTTACACCGGCCGGTTGCAGTCCCATGGCGTTGAATTGCGAGACGACGTATTTGGCGGCGCGCACGTAGCCTTCCGACCCGGTCAGGCGGCCTTGCATGCCGTCATCGGCGAGTACTTTGATATGCGCCCACCATGCCTGCCCCGCGGCCTGGTCGGCAGGTGTGACCGGAAGGCCCTGAGCAAACACAGGAAAAGCAATCGTAAGTTGGATGAAAACCAGTCGGTCGATCGGACTCATCACTTCCCTCTTATCTAAGTGCGTGGAATGTACCCAATTGTAACGCGGCCGGGCGCGAACCCTCGTGATAGGCTGAAGGCATGTCTCGCCGAGTTGCGCTTTTCGTGTGCCTGACGGCCGTTTCCACGTTAAGAGGCAGTGTCCAATTGCTTCCCGCACTGCCAAACGCAGCGTCGTCCACCGCCATGCAACTCGACGCAGCGGGCAATATCTATCTCGCTGGATCTTTCACGCCGGCGAGCAAGTCCGTCCTGGGTATGACGTCAGCCTTTGTGGCCAAGGTCTCGGCGGACGGGTCGAAGCTGCTGTACTTTACCGCTCTGGGCGGCTCCAGCACGGACGCCGCCTTCGCGCTGGCAGTGGGCTCCGATGGATCCGCCTATGTGACAGGCAACACCAACTCGTCCGATTTCCCGGTGACTGCCGGGGCGTTACAGTCTACTTATATAGGGGGCGGCCAGAATCAGGGCTTTCTGGCGAAGGTGAATCCGACCGGGTCACTGGCATATGCCACATTCATCAACGGCACGGTTTCCACGCAAATCACGGGAATGGCACTCGAGGGATCAGGCGACGTCTTCCTCACCGGCATCGGCGGCCCGGGGGCCCCTCTGAACGGCGGCCAACCAGCTCAGGGCTTTATTCTGGAACTGAATGCCGGGCTGAGCAAAGTTCTGCTGTCGATTTATGGGTACGGCGGCGGCCGGATCGTGCTGGACAGCCAGGGCAACATCTACGTGGCAGGCAGCGCGCAGCCCGCTGTCACATCTTACACGACGCTGGAATTGGCGCTTCCGCCACTCCCCGCCGGCGCGTTCCAGTCTACGCATGCTGCCAGTTTCTGTTACACCCTGGGTTCCGGCCCGGGCGGCCCGGGTGGTTCGTATCCATGCAATTATCAGTACGTCGCCAAGCTCGATCCAACGGGAGCCCCGCTCTGGGCCACATATGTCACCGGGACCTATGGCGCCATCGTCGGCGGGATGGCGGTGGACAGCGCGGGAAACGTGATCGTCGCCGGGACCACTTACTCGGACGACTACCCTGTGACTCCGGGAGCCTTCCAGACCGCGTACGCCGCCGCGGCTGCCTCGCTTCCGGTCCCTGCCGGGAGCACGTTTTCAGCCCCACCGCCGGCCACGGGGTACGTCAGCAAGATCAACGCGACCGGGACCGCTCTGATCTGGTCCACCTATTTCGGCGGCTCTTACCTCGACGAGATCACGGGGATGGCCGTCGGTCCGACAGGTGAAATATTCGTGTCGGGCAAAGCTGCTTCCAGCGACTTGCCGGCGGTCGCCGGGACTCCGGACAGCTGCCGCCCTTCGGCCAGCCAGGAGCTTGGATTCGTTACCCGCCTGGCTCCTGACGGCACCACGGCCGGGCCCACTCAATTAGTCCAAGGCGCGCCCGATTGCAGTTACTTCGCCTGCTCCACCCTTCTCTACGACGTGGTTCCCGAGTATCCGTCGGGCTGGCCCCTAGTGCTGCGTTCGGACGGGACGGCGCTGCTGGCAGGCACGAACGGCACAGTTGCCGCCGCCGACTTCTCCTCCAGCAGCCGTTTGAGTTGCGTGGTCGATCCGGCGGACTACGTGCAGCTGAGCACGGTGGCGCCAGGTCAACTCCTGACGCTCTTCGGCACGGACCTCGCCCCCACGACGCCCTTCATTCCGCCCACCGGCGTGGCGGCATCGACGGCAAGCTTCGGTGTGTATTTCAACGGCATTCCGGCGCCGATCCTATATTCCGCCGCCCAGCAGGTCAACGTGCAAGTTCCTTACGAGATCGCCGGCCAGACCAGCGTACAGATGCAAGTGGTCGACCAGCGCACTCCGCTTCCCACCGCGGAGACGCTCACACTGGGAGTAGTGGAGCGGCAGGCCGCCGTTTTTCTCACGGCCGCCGCCTCGGGAAGCCTGTTCCCCGGATATACGGTATGCAACGGCGCGATGGCATTGGGCTCCGCCGCGGTGGCTCTGAACGCCGATGGCAGCTTGAACGATTGCAATAATCCGGCTGCGGCCGGCTCGGTAGTGACGATTCTTATCGATGGCTTGGGGCCGGTGACACCGGCTCTGGTCACCGGCACGATTGCGGCCGCACCGCCTGTGTTCCTGACACCGGGCGTTGTGGTTCTGGACCCTGACCTGGGCCCGATTCCCTCGACTACCTTGAGCGTTCCAGGAGCGATCGCTGGCGTGGCGCAGGTGCAGGTGCAATTGCCGAAGGGGTTGGCTCTTGGGCCGTACGCGCTGACACCTACTCTGGCCGGTATCCCCCTGCGTGAACGATTGATTCTGATCTGGACGCGGCCGGACTGAGTGTCTCAGCCTAACCTTTCCCATCGAGTCGAAGTCCAATCGCTGTAAAGAGGGGCTCATGGACCAACTGTCGATGGATATCCGCTATTCGCTTCGGACGCTGCGGAAGAGTCCGGCATTCACTCTTGTGGCGATACTTGTGCTGACGCTGGGGATCGGCGCGACTACAGCGATCTTCAGCGTCGTCAACGCGGTGCTGATCCGGCCGCTTCCTTACAAGGAACCGTCGCGGCTGGTAGCGATGTCGTCGCTCTACCAGCGCGAAGGCGTCAGCCGCAGCTTTGCCACGGTGTCGCTCAACGAGGTGGAGCGCTGGCGCGCCGATTCGCGATCGCTGGAATCCGTCGGTAGCTTCGTTTTCAGCGCCATGCCTGTGAATACCGGCACGCAGGCAATGTTCCTGGTCGCCATCGGCGCCGATCCGGAGTTTCTCGATACGCTCGGCGTCCAGCCCGCGTTGGGCCGCAATCTTCCCGGCAGCGGCAGCAAACAGAGGGACCCTTCGGTGATCATCAGTCATCGCCTTTGGGTGGATGCTTTCCAGAGCGATCCGCAAGTGTTGGGCCGATCCCTGTTCATGGACGGCGCGGCGAACAGCATCGCCGGCGTGCTGCCCGCCTCATTCCAATTCCCGCGGTCCGACGCATCTTACTTCGCCGAAGAGCCGGACATCGTTTATCCGGTGGCAAACATTGCCGATTCCTGGGGCCGCGACTCCCATGGTCTCGCTACGGCACAATTGATCGGCGGGAGCATGGGAATCATTGTTACCGAGCCGCGCGCGTAAGCAAGCGGACTTTGTGGAGGCTTGGCGCCAGTCGCTTGAAAAACCACTCCCTTACGGCCGCGGCTCGGTAACACAAACGTCCCTCGGCTGAAGAACGGGAACTGTGCGCGTTGCGCGCTCTAATGCTAAACTGCGGAGCGATGAGCGACCGAGTCAAGTTTATCCCGGGAATCTCACTGGCGCTGATCGCGCTCTTTTGCAGTTCCGCGCAGGCTCAGGTGGCGCTCAGCGAACCTAATCAAGCATGGCTCCGCACCGCCATCGGCAGCGGAACATTCTCCGATCTCCGCTGGCCCAACTTTAGCGACTACAGCAAGCACCTCCAGAAGTTCTACGACTTCAACGCCTACTCCCTCTGGTGGGTCAACGGAATGGAGCCGACGCCGCAGGCCCGCCAGGCGATCGCACTGCTGCTCCAGGCCGGCCAGAAGGGGCTTTCGGCGGATGACTACGATGGACCGCGATGGGACGGCCGCCTGGCCAGTCTCAGACCCGCGGCCAGCCAGCCGGCGGAGCCGGACGCGGTGAAATTCGACCTCGCGCTCACGGTCTGCGTCATGCGGTATATCTCCGATCTCCACATCGGCAAAGTAAATCCCAAGCGCCTGGCCTTCGAGCTCGACGACGAGTCGAAGAAATACGATCTGCCGGAGTTCCTCAGGGATCACGTTGTCGGCGCGAGCGACGTGGCGGGCGTACTGGCGCAAGTGGAGCCGCCCTATCCCGGGTACCGCCGCATGCTGCAAGCTTTTCAAACCTACGTCGAACTGGCGAAGGGCGACGACGGGGAGAAATTGCCGCCGCCCACTCCGCCCAAGAAAGTCATTGAATCTGGCGACGCCTGGCCCGGCGTCCCGCGACTCACGCGATTCCTTCGCCTGGTGGGCGACCTTCCCGCTGACGCCAATGTCCCGGCCGATCTGGCAGTCTACGATGGCGCTCTGGTGGACCGGGTGAAGAGCTTCCAGCGCCGGCACGGCCGCGACGCGGACGGACGAATCGGCGCCCAAACGCTTGCCGACCTCAACGTTCCTCTGAGCCGCCGCGTCCAACAAATGCAATGGACCCTGGAGCGCTGGCGCTGGCTGCCGGACACTTATCGAAAAGCGCCCATCGTGGTGAACATTCCCGAATTCCGTCTGCGCGCGTACGACGAGAATTTCAATGTCGGCCTGACCATGAACGTTGTGGTGGGCAAGGCCTACGGCCACAGTACACCGGTGTTCAGCGAAAACATGCAGTATCTAATCTTCCGCCCTTACTGGGACGTGCCGTATTCCATCATCCGGGGGGAGCTGATTCCGCATCTCCAGAAGGATCCGGATTACCTGGCGAAAGACCGGCTGCAGATCGTTGACGCCCGCCGGAATCCGGTGAGCACGGGGACGGTGACCGGCGATACGATCGACCAGCTCCGCGCCGGAAAGCTTTTCATCCGGCAAATACCGGGTCCAAAGAACTCACTCGGCCTGGCGGTATTCCTCTTTCCGAATAGTTACGCCATATATATGCACGATACTCCGGCCACGGAATTCTTTGCGCAGTCGCGCCGGGATTTCAGCCACGGCTGCATCCGGCTGGAAAAGCCAGCCGACATGGCGGCCTGGGTTCTCCGTGACAAGCCGGGTTGGAACCTCGATCGCATTCGCGCGGCAATGGCGAACGGACCCGATGCCCAGCAGGTGAATCTCGCCCACCCCATTCCGGTCTTGATCGTTTACGCTACGGTGGTGGCGCCGGAAGATGGGTTGGTGTATTTCTACGACGATATCTACCGGCACGATACTGCTCTCGAGCAGGTTCTCGCCAAGGGGTATCCCTACCCCTGGTGAAGATCCCGCGTTACCATCGGCGGACGGGACCCACGTCGACGTGGACGAAGTTGGAATCGTGATAGTAACCAACTCCGCCGCGGTGGAGGCTTAGCGCAGCGTCGCGCAGCGCCGAAGCCGGAACCCCCGACAGACGGATATCGATGGCTTCCGCCAGCATGTGGAGACTGTGGAGAGCAACGCCCGAATGCGCGCTGCGGGTTCGCAGAAACTCGTTGGTCTCGGGTGTGCGGTATCCGCAGATCACCTCGATCTCGCCGCCGATATCATGCAGCGATGCGGTGAGATCGTAGAGCAGGTCGAACAAGTGGGGATCGAAACGATGGACCTCTCCGCTGCGAACGTCGCGGAGATACCGGTCGAGTTCGCCCAATGCTTTCGGCAAGTAGGTCTCGCCGCGCCGATAAACAACGTCGATGCGCTCGTTGGTGTGGGTGTTATAAAATCGCAGCCGGTATTCGTGCGGATTGGGGCTGGCGGATTCCCCCGTATACCCCGGCGGCGCGGCAAACGACAATACGATGAGCCACAAAATGCAGTGGTGAAGTTCCGATCTCATCTTGATATTTCGATCCTAGCACGCCCCTGGGCGATGTGTTATCCGGTGCCCTCCCTCGGGAGGCCTGAGTTTGTGCCCTCGGGAGGCCCGAGTTTGTGCCAAGATAGGTACAAGTAACCCAAAAAGGGAGAATCACAACTCAACATGCCGACACCCAAGTTCACTAACGAGATTATCGAGGCCGCAATCGTAGGTTTTGAGGCCCAGAAGCAGCGCATCGATGCTCAAATCGCGGAGTTGCGCGCTACGCTCACAGGCGCGCCAGTTGTTCCCGCCGCCGAACCCGCGGCGCACAAGACCAGGCGTAAATTCAGCGCACAGGCATTAAAACGAATGAAAGAAGCCCAGCAGCGGAGATGGGCCAAAGTCAGAGGAGAGTCTGCGCCGCCAGCGGCAACCACGCCGGAACCGGCGAAGCCCAAAAGGAAACTGAGCAAAGCCGGGCGGGCAAACATCGTGGCCGCTTTGAAGAAACGGTGGGCCGCTAAGAAAGCCGCCGCGTCGAAACCAACCCCCGCCGCCAAGAAAACCGCTGTCAAGAAGGTGGCGGCAAAGAAGAAGGCTGGGCCGGCTAAGAAGGCTGCCGCGAAGACAGCTCCGGCTCAGAATGGTTCGTCAGTTGTGGCTCAGTAACGCGAATCATCGCCAACCGCCCCCGAGAGCGCTATAAAGTTGCACGAGGCCAATAGCTTCTCCCTGTTGTGCCTCCACCAGATTCAATTGCGCCGAAAATAAGGTGGAATCGGTCGTCAGGACTTCCAGGTAACTGGTAGCTCCGCTCTGGTATCTCATTCTGGCCAGGCGCGTGGCGTCCTCTGCCGCGGCGACCAGTTTCTCCTGTTGCTCGCGGGTGGCGAGTTGTTTATTCAGCGCCACCAGAGCGTTCGACACGTCGCGGAACGCGCCGATGATGGTCTTCTGATAATTCAGGACCATCTCCTCTTTAGTCGCCTCCGCGAGCTGCAATTGTCCCTTCAGCTTGCCGCCGGCAAAAATCGGCTGCGTCAGCGATCCAATGCCGTAAATCGTGCGGCCCGAGAGATCGAACAGGTTGGAAAACTCGTTGCCACCCAGTCCGGCGGAAGCGCTGATCGAGAATTGCGGAAAGAATTGCGCGCGCGCCACGCCGATCTGCGCATTGGCGGCGACCAGCTGTTGTTCCGACTGCTGAATGTCCGGGCGGCGTTCCAGCAAACGCGACGGTAAGCCTGTGGGAAGGTCCTGCGGCGGCGCCGTCAATGCCTTCGGATCGGTATGCGCCACCGGACCGGGGACCTGGCCGAGCAGGATCCGCAGCGCATTTTCCTGCTGCTGGATACTCTGCTCGATCTGTGGAATCTGCGAGCTGGCGGCGTAGAGCAACTCCTCCGCCTGCCGCAAATCCGACAATGGCACGGCGCCCCCGTGCTCCAACCTGGACGTCAGCTCGACCGATTCCCGCCGCGTCTTCAGGGTTTGCTGCGCGATCGCCAGCTGACGATCGAGTGCGCGGAGATCGATATACGTGCTGGCCACCTGTGAGACGATCGACAAGCGGACCGCTCGCTGCGCCCAGGTTTGGGCCAGAAGCTGCGCCCGCGCCGCCTCCGTCTGCCGGCGGTACAGTCCCCAAAAATCAGGGGCCCACGAACCGGAAATACTGAAGGAGCCGAACGCCAGCGGGCTGCCGATGGAACTCCCCAGCGACGCCGGCAGGGTGGCGCCTATGCCGGTACCTCCGCCGCTAATCGACGGGAACTGCTGGGAGCGTACGATCCTCACCTGCGCCTGCTGTTCCAGGACGTGCTGCGCGGCGATGCGCAGATCGAAGTTGTTCTCAAGTGCCGTCCGGATCAGTTCGTGCAACTCCTGCTCCGGAAAAACCTGCTCCCAGCCCTGGTCGCCCAGGGATGCGTCGGTACTGGCTGCCTCGGTGTTGTCCGCCCCGCGGAAGGTCGGGGCAGCGGGAGTCTGCGGGCGGCTATAGTTCGGCCCCATGCTACACCCGCATAGCGATAGAAGAATCGCGCTCAACGGAACTCCAGCGGCGATCTTCATGCCTGTCCCCCTTCCGGCTCGGCCGCATGGATCGAGTCCATGGTGGTGCTTCGCCCGCCTCTTACAAAGCGGTGCGAGAGGTACTCGACTACCGCGAACGTGACCGGGATCATGAGAATGCCCACGAGCGTAGCCAAGGTCATGCCCCCGATCACCACCGTCCCCAAAATCCGCCGAGCCACGGCGCCCGAGCCGCTGGCCGTCCACAGTGGCAAACAGCCGAAGATGAATGCCAGAGCCGTCATTACAATCGGGCGGAATCGCAGGCGTGCGGCGTCCAGTGCCGACTGTGAAATGCTTTGCCCCGACCGGTAATTCGTCACCGCGAATTCCACGATCAGGATGGCGTTCTTGGCCGACAGCCCGATCAGCATGATCAGCCCGACGGTGGCGAAAATATCGTTCTCCAGCGAGCGCAGGTTGAGCGCCAGATACGCGCCGAGAATGGCCACGGGTGTACTCAGCAGAACGCTGAACGGCAAGGTCCAGCTCTCATATAAAGCGGCGAGAATCAGGAAGACGAACAGCAGAGACAGTCCGAACACCACCCAGGCGGGAAGGCCCTCGGCGGCGCGCTGCTCCTGAAAGCTCATGCCCTGATACGAGAAGCCCATGGTTACGGGCATGCTCTGGTGAAATACATCTTCCAGAGCGGCGCGCACCTGGCCTGAGCTATAACCCGGCGCGCCGGTGATGTTGAGCTGCGCGGCGTTGTACTCGTTGAATCGCAGAATAAACTCCGGCCCGGCGATCTGCCGGACGTTCACCAGCGACCCCAGCGGCACCTGACTGCCGTTGGCGCTGCGCACATAAAACTGATTGATGTTCTGAATGTTGGTGCGCGTGTCGCCTTCGGCTTCCACATAGGTCTGCCACTGGCGGCCGAAGCGATTGAAGTAGTTCACCAGATAACCGCCCATGAACGTCTGCATGGTCGTATAGATATTGTTGAGATCCACCTGCTGCGTGAAGGCTTTCTCGCGATCCACGTCGGCATACAGCTGCGGCACCGCGGGCAGATAAGAAGGAATGGCGGCGGCGATCTCAGGCCGCTTGGAAAGCGCTCCCAGGTAGGCGCCCAGGTTCTTGGTGAGGAAACTCGGATCGTCATTGCCTGACCGGTCCTGCAGGATCATGGTGACGCCGCCGGAGGTGCCGATGCCGGGAATCGCGGGCGGCGGGAAGGAGAATGCCAGCCCGTCCGATACGCCGGCGAGCTCCCGTTGGACGTTGTTCTGAATCGCCTCGATCTGCTCCGCCTTCGATTTGCGCACGTCCCAGTTCTTGAGTGAGACGAAGAAGAAGCCGCTATTCGTGCTCTGTGTCTGGGTGAGCAGACTGAACCCGTCCACGCCCACCACGCCCTCGATTCCCGGTGTCTTCAAAAGGGCGGCGCTCACCTTCTGTACCGCTTCGTCGGTTCGCTGAAGGGATGAAGCGTCCGGCAACTGCAGGGCGACAAATAGATAGCCCTGGTCTTCCTGTGGGATGAAGCCGGCTGGCGCGTGTGCCCCCATAAACCCGGCGAGCACCGCCACTCCCAGCAGGACGAGCATCGTAAATCCCGACTTATGCACCAATACGCCGGCGGTGGAGACGTACTTTTCCTGGGTAAATCCGAAAACGCGGTTGAACAGATCGAAGAATCGCGCCAGCGGACCGCGCCGGCGGACTTGACTTTTCGGCCTGAGCAGCAGCGCCGCCAACGCCGGGCTGAGCGTCAACGCATTGAAGGCCGAAATCAATACCGAGACTGCGATGGTGATCGCGAATTGCTGGTACAGCCGGCCGGTGATGCCCGGGACCGCCGCCGTCGGAATGAAAACTGCGGCGAGAATCAGCGCGATCGCCACCACCGGGCCTCCCACCTGCTCCATCGCCTTGATGGTTGCCTCGCGAGGATTCATGCCCTGATCGATCAGGTGCTCCACAGCTTCCACCACGATGATGGCGTCGTCCACCACCAGCCCGATCGCCAGCACCAGCCCAAAGAGCGAAAGGGTATTGATGGAGAATCCCAGCAGCGGAAATAGCATGAAGGTGCCAATCAGCGAAACCGGGACGGCCATCAACGGGATGAGCGTGGCGCGCCAGCCCTGCAAGAAGATGTAGACCACGATGATGACTAGCACCAGGGCGCTTCCCAGTGTGAAAAGAATTTCGTGAATGCCCGCCGTCACGGCCTTAGTGGTGTCCAGCGGCACGTCGTACTTCATGCCGGCGGGGAAGTTGACGGACAATTCCTTCAGCCGCTTATTGACGCCTTTAGCCGTGGCCACGGCATTCGACCCGGGAAGCTGATACACGGCCAGGATGCCTGCGGGTGCGCCGTTGTAGCGCGCGGTAAGGTCGTAAACCTGCGTGCCGAGTTCCACGCGAGCCACATCGCGGAGGTGGAGCACGGAGCCGTCGGGATTCGCCCGAATGACGATTTTCTCGAACTCTTCCGGGGTTACCAGGCGGCCCTGCGTGCGCACGGTGTAAGTGAACTGCTGGCCCGAGGGTACCGGCTCTCCGCCGATCTTGCCGGCCGGGTTGACATTGTTCTGCGTCTGCAAGGCGCCGATAATCTCGGTCGCGGTGACACCGAGCTTGGCGAGCTGGTCCGGTTTCACCCAGACGCGAAGGGCGTATTGGCCGCCGAAAATCTGCACGCGTGAGACGCCGGGAACGCGCGTCAATTCGTCCTGCAGATTGATGATGGCGTAGTTGGTCAGAAAATCGGCGCCAAATTTGTTGCCGGGCGATGACAGTCCGATCAGCATCAGCGGGGACGTCAGCGATTTCAACACGGTGACGCCCGCCGCGTTCACCTGCGCGGGGAGTTGCGCCTGCGCTTGCGATACCCGCAATTGCGAAAGCACCTGGTCGGTGTCCGAGTTAGTCTTGACGTCGAAATCCACGTACACCGTCGCCTGGCCGTTGTTGGCGCTCACCGAGTACATGTACAGCATGTTGTCCACACCGTTCATTTGCTGCTCGATCGGTGTCGACACGGCTTGAGACAGGGTCTTGGCGTCGGCGCCGGGGTAGATTGCCTGCACCTGGATTTCGGGCGGCACAATGTCCGGATACTGCGAGGTCGGTAGGGTCAGCATGGAAACGCCGCCGATGATGACCGTAATAATGGCGATGACAATGGCGACGATGGGCCTGCGGATGAAAAACTTCGACATGGCTAGGGTCTCACGGCGCTGGCGGTAATCTCGTGCGGAGCCACCGGAACGCCGTCCCTCAGCTTCTGCAGGTTGTCGGTGACCACCATGGCGCCGGGCTCGAGGCCGCTCTCCACAATCCAATCCTTGCCGAACTGCTGGCCGAGCTTCACGTTGACCACATGAACGCGGTTATCCGGACCGACCACGTCCACCTGCTGTATGCCCTGCAACTCCTGCACGGCGATTTGCGGAACCAAAATCGCGCCGTGCCGTATTTCGGTGGGCGCGCTTACCCGGCCGAACTGGCCGGGTCGCAAAATTCCGCCCGGATTGGCGAAGGCGGCGGCGATGCGAATGGCGCCGGTCTGCTGATTCATCTGCCGGTCGACGAAAGCGATCTGCCCTTTGTGCGGATACGGCTGCCCGTTGGAAAGTGTCAGGTTGAGCGCCACGTTGGCGTGTAGAAGATCGGCGCCGGCGCGGCGGGCGCGGTCCGCCAGCGCCAGGTATTCGTTGTCGCTGATAGAGAAGTAGACCTTGATGGGATCGAGCTGCGACACCGCTGTCAATACGGACTGCGGGCTCACCAGATTGCCCACTTGCGTGGTTGCCTGCCCCGCGACCCCATCGATGAGCGAGCGCACTTCGGTAAATCCGAGATTCAGTTTCGCGGTGGTGACGGCGGCCTCCGCGGCCACCACGTTGGCCCGCGCCGCATTGACGGCTGCCTGCGCCGAACTGACGGACGCCTTGGCTTGCGCCTCTTGCTGTTTCTCGTTATCGATCTGGCTCTGCGCGATGGCCCGGGCCTCGGCCAGCGGCGTATCGCGATTCAAATTGATCTCGGTCAACTCGAGTTGCGCCTGCGTCTGCCGCACCTGTCCCTGGGCTTGGGCGACCTGCGCCTGCGCCTGTTCCAGTTGCCCCTGGGCCTGATCGGCCGCAGCCTGGAAAGGACGTGGATCGATCTGGAACAGCAACTGGCCCTTCGATACCTGCGAGCCTTCGCGATAATCCTGCCGAATCAGGTAGCCGCTCACTTGCGGCTGAATTTGTGCGTTTACGTACCCATCGAGCGTTCCCACCCAGTCTCCAGTTATGGGAACGTCCTGTTGCTGGACCCGAACCACCGATACGGACATCGGTCCGGCAGGCGGCGCCGCTGCCGCCGCGTCTTTGCTCCCGCAAGCTGACAACAGAGTCAAGGCGAAGCAAAGAATCAGGATAATGGCGCCTTGATACCCCCGGGTTGCGGATGTTCGATTGACTACAATATGCAATTTGCCCCTCCCTGAGTTCCTTGTTTCAAAATATACACAGACGTATCTTTTTGTGAGATTCTGAAAGCGGTATGTACGCTTCAAAAAAGCGTCGTCAATCGGTGAGTACGCGGCCTAAGAAGCAGGATCGCGCGATTGCTACCAGGAAACACCTCACCGATGCCGCCCGCCAGGTCTTTGCCCGGGACGGGTTTGAACTGGCGCGGGTGGAAGACATTGCCGCGGCGGCCGGAAAGACGCGCGGGGCGTTTTACGCCAACTTCAAGGACAAAGAGGACATATTCTTTGCGATCTTCGAGGAGAATCTCGCGCGCGACCGGGAGCAGGTGAGCCTGCATCTGAACGAGGCCTCTTCAGCCGAAGAGCGGATCAGGGCTTTGGCTTTGCACTTGGGTGGCGTGATCGAAGACCGTCCGCGAATGTTGCTGGCGTTGGAATTCAAGCAGTACGCCATCCGCCATCCGCGCAAGCAGAAGCGCCTGGCGCAGTTGCATGCCGCCATGTGTTCTCGATGCGTGGAAACCGATCTCAACAAACTGATTCCGGAATTCGCCTGTGCAGGGCCGGAGCAGAAGCGGGCGCAGTCGGCCCAAATCGGCGCCATTCTCGACGGGTTAGCCTTGAACTGCATGTTCGATGCCGGCAGCCTGAGCGAGGAGCAGCGGCTGCGATTACTCCAGTCTAATCTTCGGGTAGCACTGGGAACGGATTAAGCCTCTGTTAGGAAAATAGCGTGAGCCTGTTTCGCGTCCCGGACCACTCCCTCACGGTCGTGGCTCGGTATCGGCACACTGCGTTTCTGAGCCGCGACCGTGAGGGAGTCGGTTTGCGGGCAGGAATTCGGAGCCTCCAGCCGGCGCAACTCTTACCGGAAGCGGAACCAATTCAGATTTCCCAATCCGGCGGTTCCCGTTCCGTGGAAGAGGACGAACAATTTGTGCAGCCCTTGCGCTCCGGACACCGGCATGGGATAGGTCTGCCATGTTTCCCAGCCGCCAGTCACTGGTAAACCGCCCTGCGCGATAATCGGGCCGGCCGTACTGTCGAGATGGAACTCCAGCGTCCCTCCCGATCCGTCACTGGCCCAGCGCACATCCACTCCCGTGGCGCCGCTTCCGAAATCGATATTGTCATATTCCAGCCAACTGCCGTCCGCGGCATATCCAAGATCGAAGCCGCCATCGGTATCGGTGCACGGTTCCGACTGCAGGTTGGAAATCTGCGTATAGCTGGAGGCTTGTATCTGCTGCGCGGCGGCGATGGTGTACGCGGGCACGGCTACAGCCCTTACCCCATGGGCGATAGCGCTAACGCCGGCGCCGCCGGACCACGTAAACGTCGCGCCGGCCAGTGCCGGAA
>Ga0182018_10001726_pt1 | contig 23967 bp, 15 predicted proteins | sample 812P2MmetaG_FD_120490 | JGI IMG/M metagenome (GOLD analysis project Ga0182018, IMG submission 120490) | Permafrost microbial communities from Stordalen Mire, Sweden - 812P2M metaG | ecosystem: Environmental > Terrestrial > Soil > Wetlands > Permafrost | place: Sweden: Stordalen | collected...
GAAAGTGCCGGCACCGTGAATTCCGTGTAAGCGCCCCGTTTTTGCAACGGCAACTCCGCGGGACTGCGCACCGTCCGCGCGGACTTGAAGTCGCCGGGATGCAGCCGCTATTCGATCACGACCAGCTCGTAATCTGAAAGTGCCGGCACGGTGAATTCCGTGTAAGCGCCTCGTTTTTGCAACGGCAACATTGCGGGATCGCGCACCGTCCGCGCGGACTTGAAGTCGCCGCGAAGTTCCACCCGGATGTCCCGCATCGGTACCGGCGGGAAGTAACCGGTCTGCGATTGGCCGCTCAGATTGATCAGGTGGACCAGCATGCGGCCCTTCTGCCGCATCAGGGTCACCCCTACCAGCGGATGGGCGTTCGTTTTCAATTGCCGTTCCGGGTAGAGTTGGCCGATCAGATCGCGAAACAGCCCGGCATGGGCCGGAAGACTGTGGCGATAGTAAAGCGCGCCTAACTCCCAGGGCACCCATGTTATCGCGCCTTTGCCGAACTTAGCGGCAACCACGGCCGGGATTGACGTGTCCCGCATATCCAGGTGAATCTTCTCCGGCGGGCCGATCATGGAGGGCGGAACCAGCGTCAGCGCGGCGGCGCCGCCCGCTTCGATCTCGGTGAAGGGACCGTTCAACATCAAGAGGTCCGTGTCCTTCAGGGAAGGGAAGAGGGTATGGTCGCGGACCCGGACGTATCCCGGCAGCTCGGCGGTGGTGCGAATCACGCGTGCGACAGGGAACTCCGGTGGCCGCGAACTCAGCACCAGCACGCGGCCTCCGCCTTCGATGTATGCGCGCAGGTTGGCCGGCGCCCAGCCGGTGGCGATGACCAAATCGAACTCGCGCCGGCCCAGCCACTTCATGTTTTCGCTCACGGCGAAAGGCACGTGCTCTTCGGTAAGCAGGCGGAACAGGCCGCGATAAGCCGCCTGGTCGCCGGCGCGATTTGCCAGCAGCAGGACCCGTGCCGCGCTGGTCTGTCCACTGTAATACTCTTCATGGGCCGCGGCCCAAGCGAAGATAGGCTTGGCCGTTTCGTACGCCTGCCGATCCTGTAAGTCCAGCAGGGTGCCATTTACTTCAAACGTTAGCGCCCCGCCGTTGGCAAGGTGCTGCCACATCCGGCTGGCGATTTCCTCGCCCGGCACGGTAGCGAATCGCCAGGAGAAATCGACGAACTGCATGTTCAGGTCGATCGCCATCTTATCCGGTTCGCTATTGCGGGCGCGGTTGACATTATCGCCGGCAGTAAGTGGCCACAGCGGCAACGCCCGCTTGACGCCGGTATTCGACTCGGACATGATCGCGTCGGTATCATCGCGGAGGTAATTGAAATATCCCGCCTTAGGCCGCTTCTCGTGGATCAGCTTACCGATTGCCTCGGAGACCTCGCGCACCGCCGTGGCCAGGAACTCGCGGTAATCGGCGTCAGCGTCATTGGGAATATCGCGGCCGTACCGCTGGCGATACTTCGCTTGGCAACTATCGCAATGGCAGAGGCCCACATAGTTGCCGCTATAATCGGTGGTCTGATTGCCGAACATATTGAAGAAGAGCCCGTCGACATCGTAATTGTCGAGCCCCTCCGCGAGGATCTTCATCGCCTGCCGCCGGTAGTAGCCGCCATTGATGCACGTGGAATAGAGCCCGTTGTAGATCACCGGATTGCCGTCGGCCTTGCGGAAGAACCATTCGGGGTGGGCATCGTACACTGCTTGGACCGTCTTGCTGAAATCGTATCGGCCGATCACCCGAATGCGGCGGGCATGCGCTTCGCGCAACGTGTCGCCGAACATGTCGCTGCCGGGTTTCAAATACGGGCCCGGATAATGGAATTCCACTTTGGTCGGATAATACGCGCCGATGCCGCCCATGCCCGTGAGAACCACGTTGGCGTGCATTTCGGCCAGCGCTTCCACGAGGCGGCGCGGGTCCACGGCGGCGTCGGTTTCGCGCAGATTGGTCTGCACCAGGCGGATGGGCTCGGTCATCCACCAGCCTGGTTGAGCTTGGAGAGCGATGGCGGCTAAGAAGAGAAACGCGTGTTTCATTTGGATGCTGTTACTGGCGCTCCGCCGGCCTCTCGAAACGTCCCATGCAAGTCGCCGAGCGGCACCGGGAGCCATGGATGGCCGAGCGACGGATCTGCGCCGATGGTGCCTTGCAACTCCTCCAGATACGCGGCGCCGCTCACGCGATCGAGTTGACGGCGGGCGTCCTCCAGGCGGATGGCAAGATCCGGATAGTCGGCCAGCGCGGCGATATGGCGCGTCCAGAGGGCCACGTCGCGCGATTGTTTGGCGCGCAAACGCTGCTGGTACCAGTCGCTCTCCAGCATGGTGTCGCGTTGAAACAATTTGCGGACTCCCTCGTCTTCGGCGGTCATGCCGTGGTACTCGCCGTGCGCCATGATGTGAAGCAGCGCCTCCAGCGGCGGGCAGGCGGCGGCCACACTGCCGTCTTCGAAGTATTGCCCGGCCACGCGGGCTTGCGCTTCCACAATGGCGTCCACTCCCTCGGCGAACTGCGCCAGATCCTGCTTCTCGGGGCGCAGCATCTCTTCGCTGAAGACCGCGCCGGGGAGTTCGAAGATCCGGCCCAGGAAGTGATCGGCAAACTCCGGCGTGATGCGGTATCCCAGCCGGCTGGCCTGTACGGTGCGGTCTCCCAGGCAGAAATCGCAAACCTTCTCCAGGTAGCCATTGGCAATCAGAAATGCGGGGTCGCGTTCGGGCACCCGCATGCGGCACCAGATCTCCGGCAGCAACAGGCTGACATCGTGATCCACGCGGTAGTGCGGTCCCACATATCCGGCGGAGGTGGTGAAGCCGGCGTACCCGGTCAGGATGGAGGAGACCAGCGCGTTGTTCAGGTCGACCACCGGCGGCAGGGCGTTGAAGGGGCCCTTGGTGAGCGCGCCTTCGCTGCCGAATCCGGTGGTGGCTGGAGACTTGCCGGTGAGGCTGCAGATGAAATCCATGAACAGCTCGGGCAGTTCCTGATAATGGATGGGGTTGTAGACGGCGAGCGGGGGCAGATTGATCGCGGGGTCGGCCGGGTTGTTGCGGCGCCCGGCCATCACCGCGTTGACGGGCAGCCACGCGGGCCGGCCGGCGGGGATTTCGCGCACCAGGCGGGCGGCGATTTCGGCCACGTAGGGATCGCGCGGATTCACCAGGTCGGGCCGCGGCTGCAGGTAGCGCGGATTGGTGGAGAGCTTGCCATTGACCACGCGCGGGCAGGAACTGGAGACCACGTATTCCGTCCCAGGGTGCTCCACGAACTGTTCGAGCAGCCGCTGCATGGGCTCCGAGTATTCGTCGAACTCGGCCACATGGTCCACCATGGCGTGCGCCCTCGCCAGAGTGATGGGCTCGAAGTTCGAGAGGAAGACGCCGGGGCCGGCGATGTCCGATTCCGCCTGTTTGTCCACGCCGCGGTGGATGGCGTCGTCGGGGCGCTGGAACAGGAGTTGCTCGCAGTTGGCCACCAGCTTCACGCTGGGGTTGGAATACTCCGGGTCAAGGTACTCGAGGCTGGAGCGCGGCAGGACCACCGAGGCGGTGATGTCGTCTTCCACCTGCACCTTCTCGGCGGGGGAGAAATCGGGCCGCAATTTGTAAATGCGCCAGGTGCCGTCGCGCTCATAACCTACACGCAGGTAGTTACTCACCAACTTATCGTTGTTATATTTCAGCTCGTGGCCCAGAAAGCCGTTGATGCTATCGACGTTAAAGTGTTCGCGCCAATTCCCATCCCATTCGGGCCGGTAGTAGCGCTTCACGGTGAAGACTAGTTGGCGGATGGTCTGCGGGAGGCTGCCTACCCAGGCGTTATGTTTCTCGGTATATTCGGCCGAGTGACTTAGTAACTGGATGACCGAGCCGAGCGAGCGGTCGAAACTGAGAATGGGCCGTCCGGTGCGTTCGTCCACGGGGCGGTGGCGGTAGATGGAGGAGAAATCCATTTGCAGAATTTCGGCCACCTGGTCCATGTCGTGATGGTAGTCCTTGACGAAGACCGGCCCTTTCAAAATGGCGCCCGCGATGGATTTCGAGATTTCGGACTTGCCGCCGCCGGAGACGGTACACGGCTTGTGGCAGAGGGTGCCGCGGGGCCGAGCGCCCACCAGGCGCCACGCCGTGCCGCCCTGCTGCTTATCGAGCCGCACGCGATAACCCGACGGCAAGAAATACACCGCGTGCGCGCGCAACGGAATGCTGACCTCGCGCTCGCCCTGACGCCAACCGATAGTCCCCTTGCCCACGCGAAACTCGGCATCTTCGGGCACATAGTAAATGCCGGGGAAGCGGAGGTCCACGGCATAGCCCTCGGGCTGCTGCTCCACCATGCCTTCGAGCAATCGCATGGCGTCGGCGAAGGCGGCCTTCTTGAGGCTGACGGTGAGGTTCGCGTAGAACTCCTGGCCGATGACGTAAGTGGCGAAGGCCAGCGCTCCGCCGGCGTGCTCTTCCTCGCACAGTCCGAAGAGATTGGCGGCGAAGCTGATCTGCGTCTTGACTTCCTTCTTACAGTAACCGTAGTAGTTATCGGCGATGATGGTAACCATCAGGCCACGGTGGTCGCGGCAGGTGGCTTTGAAGGCGTGGCCGCCGTTGTACGGCTCGTCCTCGGCCGACCAACACATCCCGTCGCGCTTCTGCCGTTCGGTGGCCTCGCCGATGTGCGGCAGTCCCAGGTCGCGCTTGCGGATGCCCACCAGGTGGGGGGCCAGGACGACGCAACCGGTGTGGCCGGTCCAATGCAGGGCGTCGAGAGCGGCGTCGTTTTCTGGGAGCGACGGGTCTCCGCCGTTGCCGAAGATGGACTCCACGAAATCCAGGTTGCTGACCAGCGAGCCGGGCGCCAGAAAGCGGACTTCCATGCTCTTTTCGGGGTCGCGGCCGGTGGCGGGACAGACCAGGGGACGGAGCAGCAGGGAGGTGAAACAACTGGCCTGGTCGGGCTGATCGGCGGTATACGGCAGGGTCATCAAGGCGGCCGGCGGATGGAGGGCGGCGGCCCAGAGCGCGGCGAAAGCGCGTTTGGGAACGGCGGCCTTGTCGGCGGGGATGGGGAATCCGCCCTCGGCGATGTGGAACAGACCCTGGGTGGTGCGGCGGTCGGCGGCGGGGTTGTGGAGGATGCCCTGCGGGAGACGGTAGGACTTCACGTAGGGCGACGAGAAACTGGGGCCGAGCGCCGGTAGCGAGACGGTGCGGCCCATGCCGGGGCGGTCGAGAACGAAGGTGCTGGCGGGGATGCGGGCTGCGCCGCGGGGACACTCGTCGCTCAGATAGGCGTCGAGAAACGCCTGGATGCGGGCGTCCACGGGAGAGAGGCGGCTGCCGAGGAGTTGTTCCTTCTGATGCAGGCTGCGCAGCAGAGGGCCGGCGGTCTCCAGGAATTGCAGGTCGGCGGTGTGATGGCATAGGGGCTGACCGAGTGCGGCCAGCTTGAGGTTGATATAGCGGGCTAATTCCGTATCGTTTGTTGACATGAAGCGTCCCTCCACAAAAAAGGACGGTACGTGGTCCGCAGGTTCCTTATAGATTAGCAGGGGCATGGGGCGTCTGGGTTCCGGCCGCAAAGCGGCGATCACCGCAATCCCCGTCCGCGCGCAGGATACCCACACCATGTTCTTCCGAATCGACCCGCCGCCGAAGTCGAAGGTGGGAGACGCGTGGCGCTTCGACGTGTCGGTGGTGGATTCGGCCAGCGGGAAAACCATCGGAGGATCGCGCTACAAAGTAGCGATCAATAAGAAGGTGTGACTCACCCGGGCGGGGCAGGCTTTGTCGGTTAGGCGTCGCGCAGAAATAAGTTGGTCAGTTTGGCCATACTCCCTCGCCAGCGAGGACTGCGCAGCCACACGCGTAGCATAAGATGTTTCGGACCAAATGTTCAGCTTATTTTGCCGCGGCTCTTTAGTAGCTTGCGCGGCGGCATCTGGAAGCTGGTGGCCGGATCCGGGGATTTGTGGAAGCAGTTCCCCGACGGCCGTGGGATGGCCCGTGCCACGGAACTGTGGCATCGCCCGCCTTCCGGCCCCTCAATTGCAAATCGCAACGCCGAATCGGTACCCTGAGCGGTACGGTCCGGCGATCCTATGGGCGAACAGGCGGGCTCGGTCTATTACGTTTTTGTCGCAGCGGTGTTCTTCGCGTACTGGGCCTGCGCGCGCTGGCGGCTGCCGCGGCTCGGAATCATCCTGTTCGCCAATTACCTTTTCTGCGCCCGCTTCGGACTGTTCTACATCCTGCTCATTCCGGCGTGCTCCACTCTGGATTTCCTGGCCGGCCTCGGACTGATGCGCTTTCGCGGCGCCGCCGTCCGCCGGCTGCTGGCCGGCGGCAGCATCGCTCTCAACCTGACGGTAATGGCCGGGTCCCGGCACATGGGGCTGTTTCTCGGTCACGGGCGCTGGGATTGGATCTTCCCCCTGGGGCTTTCGTTCTACGCCTTGCAGTCGCTCACCTACACCATCGACCTGTACCGCCGCGATGGCGAGGGCACTGCCAGCCTGCTCGAGTACCTGTCTGCCGCCGCTTTCTTTCCCACCTTGCAGGCCGGCCCCATCACCCACGTCACCGACCTGGTGAAGCAGCTCCGCGAGCGTCCCAATCTCACCCGCACTGACGGCGGCCGGGCGCTCTTCCTCATAGGGATGGGGTTGCTTAAGAAGGCGCTGGTGGCCGACTACCTGGCGGAGAACCTGGTCAACCGCGTCTTCGACACACCCAAACTCTATAGCGGCGGGGAAGCGCTGATCGCGGTTTTCGGCTATTCCCTGCAGCTCTATTACGACTTCTCCGCGTATACCGACGTTGCGCGCGGAATTGGGCTGCTGCTGGGTATCCGGCTGCCCATCAATTTCGACCGCCCGTACCAATCCGCCAACCTGACGGAGTTCTGGCGCCGCTGGCATTTGAGCTTCTCCAACTGGCTGCGCGACTACCTATTTTTCTCCCTGCCGGGCGGCCGCACCAAGGTCATGCCCTACCTGAACCTGGTGATCACCATGGTGCTGGGCGGCCTTTGGCACGGGACTACCTGGCCGTTCGCCATCTGGGGTTTGCTGCATGGCATGGGACTGGCGGCGACGCGCGGCTGGTGGGCCTGGCGCGGCCGCCCGCGGACTCCCGTGAACCCGTGGCGCCGCGCCCTGGCGGTGCTGGGAACCTACCTGTTCGTCTGCCTGACCTGGATCTTCTTCCGCGCCGGCAGCCTCGCCGAGGCGCTGGCGATCCTCGAGCGCATCGCGTCGCTCACCGCGGGGTTCGAAAACATCTCCGGCCGCCTGGCCGCCGTACTGCTGCTGGCGGCCGGGGCGCTGTTCCTCCGCCAGGCTTGGTACACGCGGACCATGGAGGCGTTCGAGCAGAGTCCGTTCTATGTGCAAGCGGTGGCGCTGGCGCTGGTGGTGGTGACCATCCAACTGGTGGGCGGGGGCGGCAACGCACCGTTCGTATATTCGCGGTTTTAGGCCATGAGTCTTAAGCCATGACGCGATTTCCTCTCGATACCGCTTTGACCATCGCCACGGTGGCCCTGCTGCTGGCCGGCGCGCGCCTCGTCGCGCCCGCCATCCACGGGCCGGACCCCTCCCAGTTAGCCGCCATCGTGAACTTCACGCCGGAGCGCACCCCCATCAGCCCGCTGACCCGCCACAGCGAACCGGCGCCGCTTTCCTTGCCGCACACATTAGCCCGGACGCCGGTGGCCCTGCTGGAGGACAACAACCATGCGCTCGACCATTTCTACCAGGCGCTTTGGCGCACCGAAAAAGGCCAGCCGGACGCCGTTACCCGGATTGTTCACTACGGCGATTCGCCCACCACCGCCGACCTGGTGACCGGCGATGTGCGCAAGATGCTGCAAAAACGCTTCGGAGATGCCGGGCACGGATTCATCCTGGCCGCCAAACCGTGGGCCTGGTATCAACACCGGGATGTCCGGCTTTCGGCCTCCGGGTGGCACGACGTGCCGGCCAGCCGTTTCGAGGCGCGCGACGGTTTCTTCGGATTGGGTGGAGTGAGTTTCACAGGCTCGGCGAACGCCTCCACCAAGATCGTTCTGGAAGACCCGGGCCACTCGCGGTTCGAAGTCTGGTATCTGCGCCAGCCGGACGGCGGAGTCCTCACGTTTTGGGCGGATGGCCGGCAACTGGGACGCGTCGACACCAGCGGCAGTTCCAAAGAGCCCGGTTTCGCGCCGTTCACTGTCGCAGCCGGCGTTTCCAACCTGGAACTGCGGGTGGAACGCGGGCCGGTTCGCGTGTTTGGAATCACCGCCGAGAAAGCCGGACCCGGAGTGGTGTACGACAGCCTGGGTCTGAATGGCGCATCTATCACGGTGCTTTCTCGCATGTTCAACCAAGCGCATTGGGCCGAGGAACTGCGCCATCGAAATCCCGACCTGGTGGTTCTCAACTACGGAACCAACGAAGCCGACTTCGCGGAATTCATAGACAACGCCAAGCGATACGAACCCGAGCTGCGCACCGCGATAGCCCGCCTTCGGCAGGCGCTTCCGGAGGCGTCGGTGCTGGTGATGAGCCCGATGGATCGCGGGCAGCGCAGCGGGCCCGGCGTCATCGAGACCATGGCCACCATTCCCCACATCGTGGCCATCCAACGGCGTGTGGCGCGGGAGACGGGTTGCGGATTTTTTGACACGTTCGCGGCCATGGGCGGTGAGGGGACCATGGCGCGCTGGTACACGGCGCAGCCGCGGCTGGTGTCCGCGGATCTTATTCACCCGTATCCCGAGGGGGGCAGGAAGATCGCCGCCATCTTCGCCCGGGAGGTCGGCGCCGGGCTGAATCGGTACAAGTTGCGGCATACGGTCCAAACTGGCGCGAAGGGCGTTGTACGCTAGTGGGCATAGGCGTCAGAATAAGGCCCCTGCCACGATAACTTCGGCTAAGCGCGATCCGGTCGGTTACAATCTCCCATAGCGGGACTGGGGGGTGGTAGCGCCCGAATCCGAGCAGTTTCCGAGTGTGGCGTCATACTCCCGGAAGCGATTTCGTGGCGGCCTATGGGATGGCCGCGGCACAGTAGGATGCAGTGGCGCTTCCTCGCACCCGGCTTGTGAAAGGTCATGAATGACCCGGGCCACCTCGTTCATCTGTTCCGGACGCAGCCTCTTGAGTTCCGTAATGACTTCGTCCATTGACGCCATACTTCTACCCTACGCCACGTAACGCCGAAAATCCGCATCGTTGTAGGCGCCGGGATTCGCCCTGGGTCCTGGAACTTTCTCCGCGAACTGGCACTCGGAAACTGGCCCCAATCGGCGCTCGGGGAAGCCGGGCTGCTCACCTCTCAGGTCTGGAATCGTAAAGGGACACGACGGGACATCGGGCTCCTGTCGGCTCCACTTCCGCGGGTTAGGCGATACGTCCAAGTGAACGGTTCCGTCGATCCCCGAGGCAAACTATTTGTCAATCGACGCAAGCAGGGAAGCGTCGGGTCTTGTTGCATGTCCGCACCGGAACCCACGCGCGTTCGGGTAGTCCATGCATGGGCAACCGTGGAGTAGCGTCGGAGGGTGTGGAGATTCGGCACAATAGTTGCCAAGAAGCGAAACCGCCGAACTTGCGTTGTGAGAGAATTAGCGTGGAACCCGTGATGGAAGAAGAGCTTAAACAACCGCCAGCCGCGGAACAACCCGACGGTCTCGACACGCCCCATTCTTTCGGCTGGGGCGAGTATCCGCTCGACTCCGTGTTCGTGCGCACTGAGCAGCGGACCGTCAACGAGGTCGTGCGCCGCATCCGAGCAGGCCGCTATGATCTAAGCCCCGATTTCCAGCGAACCTTTGTTTGGTCAGTTGAGAAGCAGTCACGGCTGATCGAATCCTGTCTTATGCGGCTTCCGTTACCCGTATTCTATGTGGCAGAAGGCGCGGACGGTCGAATCATCGTGGTGGATGGCCTACAGCGCCTGAATACCTTCCTCAGGTTTCTTGACAACAAGTTCAGGCTCAAATTCGACCGAGCCGAGGACGGCAAAGACGAAAACACGTTGCACGGGAAACATTTCAAGGATCTCCAAGTTACCCTGCGGGAGCGCATCGAAGACACTCAGCTCACTTTGTATATTCTTGACGCAAATGCACCACCTCAGGCAAAATTCGATATTTTCGAACGTGTGAACAGCGGCGCGCCGCTCACTCGCCAACAGATGCGGAACTGTCTCTACAATGGCAAGGCGACCCGGTGGTTGGGATTGGCGGCAGACAGCGAGATCTTCCAGAAAGCTACTGGCCGATCGCTGAATAGCAAGGAAATGCGTGACCGGGAAGCGATCAACCGCTTTTGCGGCTTCACGCTCCGTGGCTGGGAGAGCTACCCACCCGGCGATATGGACGGATTCCTGGCCGATACGCTCAAGCAAATGAATGAGAGTGCTGATGACGAATTGGTGGCACTTCAGGAAAAGTTCGACCAGTCGATGGAAAACAACTATAAGTTGTTCCGGGAACATGCGTTTCGCAAGTCTCTGGTAGGGGAGGGTCAGCACAGTCGCTCTGTCATGAATATCGCCCTCTTTGATGTCTGCTCGGTCTACCTCGCAGGGTTTGACGAAGCTATGATAGCCGAATTTGGGCCGCGGCTAAAGAAGGCCGTGCGAGAGCTTATCGAGAATCCCAGGTTCGTACAAGCGATTACCTATTCGACCAACAGCCGGAACCAAGTCCGGGATCGCTTTTCGATGATGCAGGATGCGATTGAGGAGGCTGTCAGGTGATCACTGCCCTGCACCTCCGGAATTTCAAGTGCTTCCAGGACTTGGACCTACCTCTCAATAAACTGACGCTGCTGACCGGCTTCAACGCGGCGGGTAAGTCGACGGTATTGCAGACCATTCTCCTGCTGGCGCAAACCCTCCGCACCGACTCGCGAAGTGGAAGACTGCGCCTGAATGGGACCTTGGTGCGACTGGGCAGCCCCGGCGACGTCATCAATCAGAAGCAGGGAGGCACGAATTTGACGCTCGGCGCGGAGACTGAGGCCGTCGATGTCCGCTGGTCCTTCCGGGTAGACGATGATGAAGACCGGCGTTCTTTGAAAATTGAGTCTATCCTCATCCGAACGCCCGAGGGGTCCAGATCGCTGGATCGCGCCGGAGACGTGCTGGGACTGATGCCGTGTACTCCCGAAGCGGAACCGGCGGGAGCCTTGATTGATCTCTTGGCACAGGCAGTGTTCGTAAGTGCGGTCCGACAGACTGACACGGAAGTTTATCCCGTCCCCGATGATCCTAAGCCGGTAAACGCGAATGTGGGTTCTTTTGGCGAGTACGCAGCATGGTGGTTGCACCAAGTTGACGATCTTGACATCGCGGCAGGGCGTTGCCTGCAAGGGTCCGCCTCACCCAGAACGCTGCGCGGCCAGGTGAACGCCTGGGCCAGCGAATTCTTTCCGGGCGCCGAGGTAAACGCACAACCGATCCCGGACACCGGACTCATGCGGTTGCAACTTAGGACCTCGCGGACCGACAATTGGCGGCGACCGTCCAACATCGGCTACGGACTGACGTACGCGTTTCCAGTCCTAGTGGCCGGTCTATGCGCTGCCCCGGGACAATTGCTAATCGTGGACAGCCCGGAGGCGCACTTGCACCCGCGAGGGCAATCCCGGATGGGCTGCTTTCTGGCGCAGGCTGCCACAGGCGGGCAGATATTACTTGAGACTCACAGTGATCATGTCCTGAACGGCATACGCCTCGCTGTACGCGGTGGACTGATTGCACCTGCGGATGTTTCGATCTACTTCTTCGACTCCAACGCTGCTGATCCTACGGTTTCCCAGGTGGCTCGACTGCTAGTCGACAAGAACGGAAATCTCGATCACTGGCCGGCGGGCTTTTTCGATCAGTCCGAGAAGGACCTCGCCAATCTGGCAGGATGGGACTAGCCCGTGCAGTGGTACATTAACGAACTCTCGCTGGTGGGCCAATATCTTACCGCGGAGGAGTTCCGAACAGAGCTTGAGCCACTTCTCCGATTGCGCCAGCGTAGCGATCTGGTCCGCAAGCTCCTCTACTGCTCCTGGGGCTTCAGTAATCGACTGGTGACAACGCGGCAAAACGTCCAACAAGCGGTGCTCGCGACCGGAGACAGGACCTACAAACAGCAGGTTCTGAATTGGCTCACCAAAGCGGGACCGTTCTGGACGGAAGACAGAGCGCTCAATCCGGACGACTACTTCCACTTTGATGGCACGGATGTCACCGATATGGGGTTGGGTGAGGCGGCCCGTCGCCGCCTGCTTGAAATTGCCGTTGGTGTGTTTAGCTTTACCGGGTCAATTCCTGCCTTCGGGCGTACGCCAATAGTAGTACATCACGGTCTGCCGGAAGAGCCTTTTGGGAACGTAGAGGTTGAAAATTGCTGGACGATTGAGCGCCTGGCCGAACAGACTATCGCCACGCCCGAAAGCTGGGCGCAGATGCTAGACTCGGCCAGCGTCCAGTTCGAGAGGCTGCGCCTAGCCGATTACATAATCGACGGGCTTTCGAGCAGTCCGTTTCAACGCAGCATTTGCGGGGATGTTCTTGACCGGCTTCGAGTGCTGAACCGGATCGCCCGTGAGTTGAGCCCGAGGAGTTCCTTAAGCGAGCGTGGTGTTGAGCTATGGCAGACTTTCTGTGTCGGCGATAAGGCGTGGTTCAGCGATGAGTCGCCTAACGATAAGCGGTATTTCAAACACGACCTGCGTTTTCCGGATCCCGATGACAACGCGAATAGACTGGACTGTACATGGCACGGGAAAGTGAAAATTGCCCAGTTCCGGATTCACTTTGAATGGCCACGCCCAGTAGGTCATGAGCATCTGAAGGTCGTCTACATCGGGCCAAAGATCACCAAACATTGAGCATCTCCGCGGCCGACGCTTCCGATCGATCCGTATTCGAGAGAGACGCGCCCCCACATGAGCGTGCCGTCGTTTTAAACCGGCCCAAATCTGCTTGCACGAAAATGTAGCGTAAGCGATTTGGAGTCAAGCAGTTTGGCCGGTTTAAAATGACATATCCGGTCCAATCTGTGCACGCGCGCCTAAGTCATTCACGCTGCAAGGGTTAAATTTAAAGCGGGCATCAGATTGGCCGGATATGTCGCCAAACCGCACTTGTGCTGCCCGCGGCACAGAAACGGCGTACTGGGAAGTTGCAGCCAAACCTGGGCCGAGACTGGATCGCGCGGAGCCGAGATCATCATCTTGCGGGCAGGGCGTGTTTCTAACACCTATGACGCTAGCCGGGCGGCCCCCGTCCGCAATCCGCCCCCCGGGTCGGGTTTGCCGGGTCAGGGGAGCCGGCGCGGTCCAGGGCGACCGCGCCCCACACCGCCTCACATAAGTCCCAGGACTGTCGACCTAGTACACTGGAATAATGAGACGTTGGGCGGCTGCCGGAATCGGGTTGGGCATGGTCTGCGTCCTGCTCCTCCCGGCGGCGCCGTTCCAGGCTGCCGCCAAGAAGAAACCCAAGAAGGCACCCGCTGCTCCGGCTGTCAGCGCCGCGGCCCGCGCCAAGGCCCTGAACAAGGTGGAACAGTACCTGGCGGATTCGGCCGACGCAACCCTGGAGCAGGCAGGAGCGCTGGCGCCGGTCTCGGAGGCGTTCTTCCGGCTGAGTTCGGGTGAAACTCGCGAGCCCGTCCATGTTCTCCATTTTGGCGATTCCCACACCGCCGCCGACGAGTGGACCGGCGCTTTGCGCGACCTGTTCCAGCAGCGTTTCGGAAATGGCGGCTCGGGATTCTCGTTGGCCGGACATCCCTTTCTGGGATACCGCCGCTTCGACGCCCGTGGCGGCGCGACTCCGGGTTGGCATTCCGAAGGTCTGCGCGCCGGCCTGGGCGACGGCTTCTTCGGGTTGGGCGGCGTCAGTATCTCGGCCAGCGGCGCGCATGAATCGGTCTTCCTCCAGACGGAATGCGCGCGCCTCGAAATCCACTATCTCCAGCAGCCCGGCGGCGGCAGCCTGGCGCTGTACGACGGCGACCAGCGACTGGACGAGTTCTCCACCGATGGCGAGTTGGGACCGGGATTCGTCAGTTACGAATCCCCGCCCGGCCCGCACCGCTTCCTGCTGTTGACGCAGGATTCCCGGCCGGTGCGGCTGTTCGGGTGGGTGGCCGACAGAGATGCCGGCGTCACCTACGAAGCTCTGGGAATCAATGGGGCGGAAGCCTCGCTGATATTGAAGTGGGACGAGCGAATGCTGGCCACCTACTTGCAACGGCGTAATCCGGGACTGATTGTGCTGGCCTATGGCACCAACGAAGCGAGCGACCCGAACTGGCGCAGCGGCGAGGACTACCAGGCTATGTTCTCGTCTCTCCTGCAGCGGCTGCGGCGCGCCAGCGCCACGGCATCCATCCTGGTGCTGGGCCCCGGCGACCGCTGGGCGCAATCCCGCGGGACATGGCGCGAGGTGCCCGGAATCGACCGCATCATCGCCGCCCAGCGTAGCGCCTGCCGCGAATCGGGATGCGCTTTCTGGGATACCCGCCAACGCATGGGCGGCGAGGGGGCCATGCGCGATTGGATGACGGCCGGCCTGGCGCAACCCGACCACGTGCATTTTACCGCCGCCGGTTACCATCGGCTGGGGGAGGCGTTGTTCCAGGATTTGATCGGTCAGTACGAAACTTACAAGAAGGTTCGCCTGGAGACGGCGGACCGGGTTCCTCATGGACAAGCAAACCAAGATCGTTGAAATCCTCCGGCGTCTGGCCGGCAAACCCATCGACCCCGCCCCCGGCGAATCGCTTTTCGAATCCGGGCTGCTCGATTCCTTCGCGCTGGCCGACCTGGTGTCCGCACTGGAGGCGGAGTTTGCCATCCGCATTCCGGACTCCGACTTGCGGCCGCGGCTCTTCGATTCCATCTCTCGCATCGAAGCCTATATCGAAAGCCGCTCCTGACCGTGGCCTACCTGCGAGCGTTGGGTTGTTATCTGCCGTCCCGGGTGGTAGAGAACTCGGAGGTGGCTCCGCTGGTTGGGGTGGACGCGGAATGGCTGCTGCGCGCGACCGGCATCGAGCAGCGGCGGTTTGCGGCGGCCGGGGAATCCGTGAGCAGCCTGGGCATCCGCGCGGCGCGGGATTGTCTGGAAGGGGCCGGCATTGCGGATCGCGATATCGGGATGCTGATTGTGGCCAGCGGCTCCTCCGAGCAGCGCTTTCCGGGACCGGCATCGGCCATTGGCGCCGCCCTGGGAATCCCTGGCACTCCGGCCATCGATCTTCCCATGGCCAGCGCCGGATCGCTCTTCGGCCTGGCGTTGGGCGCCCGGCTATGCCGGGACTATGGCAACGTCCTGGTGGTAGGCGCCGAGATCATGTCGCGCGTGGTGCGCCTCGATCCGGCGTTCCGCGATACCGCCATCCTCTTCGGCGACGGCGCCGGGGCCTGCCTGGTGAGCGCCGACTCCGGCTTTGCCGAGGTGGTGGATTCCATCCTGTGCACCGACGGCGATTTTCGCGAAGCTTTGCGCCTGGACCTGAATGCGCCACTGCACATGGACGGCCGCGCCGTCATTCTGCAGGCGTCGCGCAAGCTGCCGAGGGTGATTTCCGGGTTGCTGGAGCGCAACGGCTACACGCCCGCCCAGGTGGGCACTTTTGTGATGCACCAGGCCAATCTCAACGTCATTACCCGGGTGGCGCAAAGCCTGGGGGTCCCGGAAGCGAAGTTCTTTCGGAATCTGGGGCGTTACGGCAACACCTCGTCGGCCAGCCTGCTGATCGCCGCCACGGAATGGTGGCGGGAAACCGGCGGGCCCTTGAAAGAACCGGCGGTGTTCGCCGCTTTTGGCGCCGGCTTGAACTGGGGCGCCCTGCTGGCGGCGCCGGTGGATGCCGGCTGCTGATGGGGCACGGCTGTGGGTTTTCCACCTCCAGGCCGGCTCAGGGAACAGCCCTGGCAGCGGCTTGGTGGGGCAGATCCCCCAGGTCTGCGGGGGATGCCCTGGTCCCGCTGCCGGAAGCGAAAGTAGAGGCCTCCGCGCGGGCGAGCGTGCCCAATGCCGCATACTTTTGCGACGAGAATTATGCAGCCGAGTGTCTGACACGGATCTCTGCCAGAAACCCGGGCAAAATCCGATTCCAGAGGGCAAGATTGGGCCCAAGACGAACGAATTCCTGCGCCGGTTGGGACTCGATCGCCGCGGACCTGGCCATTACATTATTACAGTCGCGAAAAGTGTGCGGCATTGGGCGAGCGTGCCCGCTCCACCCAAGGGCTTCCAACTGCACTCGCCGGAGTCCAGCGGATACCCCACCCAGCCGATTACGCCAGCCCCGGGAGCACTCCCGTGCTGTCTCCGAAGGACTCCTCTTCGATACCCATGCGATGCAGCATGGAGAGATACAAATTGCAGAGCGGCGTCTCGGGCGCGAAGCGAAGCCGGCGGCCCGGGCGCAAAGTGCCTTTGCCGCGGCCGGCGACGGCGATCGGCAAGTTGTGTTCCAGGTGCAGATTGCCGCACTTAATACCGCAGCCGAACATCACCATCGAATTGTCCAGCAACGACGTCCCGCCTTCATCCAGGCTCTTTAGCTTCTTCAGGAAGTAGGCCACCTGTTCGACGTGCCAGGTGACGCACTTCTCATAGGGCACCTTCTTGGCCGGATCCTCCGCATGGTGGGAAATCGAGTGCATGCCGCCATTCACGCCCGGCAGGAAGTTGAAGTTTTCGTTAGTCTGGGCGTCGGCGGTCATGACGGTGCCGATCCGCGTGGTGTCGCTCCACAGCGCCAGCACCATGATGTCCATCATCAACTTCATATGTTCCGGACGGCTGGCAGGAATTCCAGGCCCCGGACGTTCCAGCGGGAACTTACCCTGATTGATCCAGCGCTTCTGCGGCCGTAGCGCCGCCTCTAACCGCTGTTCCACAGACCGGACGGAATCGAAATACTCATCCAACCTCACCCGATCGTTCGAACTGCCCTCTTTGCGCAGCGCCTTCGCCTGGTCCCTCACCAGATCGAGCACGCTGGTCTCGTCGCGCTGCAACGAAGTGAGGAGCGCGGGGTCGTCCGGGTTCAGGCTGGAGGTCACCGGCGCTCTATTCGAACGGAACAGCCGGTCGAACGCCAGTTGCGGGACAATCTCCTTGGGCACGGGCGTATGCGGATCGCGCCAGGAAATGAACGAGCCGTACATGCGGGCGAAACCGCCGCCCGCCGTGTCGATGCCGGTGCGAGTCGCTTCCAGGCCCAGTTCGACGCTCGGCAGCATGGTCCGGTCGCCAATCTTCTGCGCGGCGAGTTGATCCACCGAAGTCCCGCCGGAATCCAGATCGTCGCCCGAGGTGCGTTCCACGTAACCGCCGGAAAGCCATGCCGGTACTTTCGGCCAGTGCCCATTGCGGCCCACGGTCTTGGCATTCCAGAGATTCTCCAGCAGCAGGAAGTCGTCCTTGAGGCTCTCCAGAGGTTTGAGAATGGGCGTTAGCTCGTAGTCTTCGCCATCGCCCGCCGGCGTCCAGTGTTCCGGTACCACCCCATTCGGCATGTACATGTAGACCATGCGCAGCGGGGGTTCGGAAAGGGATGTCGCCGCGCCATCGTGGGCGGCCTTGGCCACGGTCTCCAGCCAGGGCAGAGCCAGCACCGCGCCGGCGCCCCGCAGGATTGTTCTTCGCGAGATTCTCTTAGACATCGTCGATTGTCTCCTTAGGCCCGCTTACTTGATTACCATTTGCGTGACACGCTTCGGAGGAGGCGGCGGAGCTTTGATCGTCACCTGTCCTCCCTGACTATACCGGAAGGGAATACTCCCTACGATTTCACGAATCAGCGTACGCGCCCGGTAGTTGTCTTTTTCGAGCGACTGCGCCAACTGCTGCACCGTGCAGCTATCTCCATCCTGCAAACTCCGTCCCAGCGAGTACCCCAGTATCTTGCCGGTCAGTTGACGCAAGAAATCGTCCTTCTTGCCCAGCAGCACCTGCCGCAGTCCGGCCGGCCCCGTAAACTTCTCGCCCGAGGGCAGCGACCCGCTGGCATCAATCGCCGAACCGTCGGATTCCTGGTCGCGCCAACGGCCCGTCCAATCGAAATTCTCCAGCGCAAAACCCATCGGATCCATCAACTTATGGCAGGCCGAACAGGAGGGATTGGCGCGGTGATCCAAAATCTTCTGCCGCATGCCCACCGCGGTTTTCGCCGTCACCGCGCAGTTATCCTCGCACTTCACGGCGTCGAGCTGCGGCACGTTCGGCGGCGGCGGTGGAACCGGAGTGCCCAGCAGCGTATCGAGCACCCACGCGCCGCGCAGCACCGGACTGGTCTGTCGGTAATGCGAGGTAATCGCCATCACCGCGCCCAAATTCATCAGTCCCGCGCGCCGGTCGTCGGGCCACTTGACTAACTGAGGTTCGTTGCCGTGTAAGTCCTTGAACTTGTCTTCCAGTTGGTAGAACTTCACCAACCGCTCGGTCATGTACGTGTAATCGGCCGTCAGCAATTCCAGCAGACTGCAGTTCTCTCCCAGGATCCGCTCGAAAATCAGAATCGGCTCCGCCCGCAGATCGGCCGCCACCGGCGGAGTGTAATAGGAATTCAGCTCGGTGAGCATGGGCGCCGCCCGTCCGCCTAAGTCCTGCGTGCCCAGCCACTGTCCGATGAAGGTGCTGGTGAAGGCCCGCGATCGGGGATCGTCCAGCATGCGGTCCACTTGGGCGGCCAGCACCTCGGGTTCCTGCAGGCGACCCTGCGCGGCCAGTGTGTCCAACTCCGCGTCGGGCATAGTCGACCACAGGAAGTAAGACAGCCGCGAAGCCAGTTCGTATTGGCCGATGGGATAGATGCCCGGCTGGTCGCTGCGATGCTCCAGTTTGAAAAGAAAGTCCGGTCCCACCAGCACGGCGGTCAACGCCAGCTTCACGCGCTCTTCAAACGGATCTCCGCGCTGCGCCGCGCGATCGTACAGCGTCATGAGCGGCGCGATCCCGGTGGATTCCACGGGACGCCGGTAAGCCTTGCGGACAAACCCGCGCAGAATCTGTTCGGCCGCTTTCCGCGGCTGCAACGGTTCCGAACCCGGCTCCGTACCGAACAGGCGATAGTGCAAGCCCAGCTTCTCGGCGGAGGGCGCCGCCACCTTCTGCTGAACGGTGAGACCGGTTACCCGGACCGGCGAACCATCGGCGGCCAGCGATAGCATGCGCTGCCCGCGTGCCAGCCGCACTTGGACGCCCAGCGCCGGTGGGGCCGCGCCGCCGCCCCGCCCGCCCCGTCCTTGCCCGCCACCTCCGCCTCCGCCGCCACGCCGCCCCTGCTGCTGCACCACCAGAGGTACGCTGGCGCCGCCGTCAACCTGCAAGGCCAGACTTCCCATGCCGTCCTTTTGCTCCACCGCGACCCGCACGTCGTAGTCGGCTTCCACATAGATCGAAACCAGAGCGGCGAGCTCTTTCCCTGGGGCCAGTTCGCGCGCCGCCGTGGGACTTCCGGCTGGGACCGCGGCCTCCGCCGGAAGCAGTTGATTCGCGGCGAAAGTCTTGGCGAGATCGGGAGTCACCACCACTCGATCCAGAATCTCCTGCGCGGCTTCCATGTACCGTTCCATCAACAAAGGTGGAATGAAGAGCGTCTCGCCATTGGTATCGAATCCAGCCCCGCCGGTGCCGTCGGCCGGGAAGAGCTCGGATACGTTGTAGTCCAGCCCCAGCAGATCGCGGATGGTGTTATGGTATTCCCGCCGGTTCAAACGGCGCAGAGCCACCGCCCCGGCATAGTCGCCAACCGCGCAGGCGGTTTGGCGCAGCCGGTTGTCGATCCAGCCCGAAACCTTCAGCCGCTCCTCTTCGGTCAGCTTGGTTTCCACCGGCGGCATGGTGCGGTTGCGCAATTGCGCCGCCACGTCCCGCCAGAGTCCGCGGCTCGACTCGATGTCCTGAATGGTGTTGGCTTTGAGAAAGTTAACCCGGTTCTTGGGGTTGGCTGGGTTGTGACAGGCGGTGCAGTTCTGCGCCAGGATCGGACGGATGGATTGCGCGAACTCGTCGGTGGGGTGTGTTTGTGCCGTCGCCGCAGCCGCCAGCGCCAGCATCGTCCCTCCGGCCATCAGGCACGTGCCCAGGCCTCGAATGGTCATTGTGGTCTTACTATATCAATTCGGCGGGGCGCCGGCATCGGGCAGTTTCACTCCCGGTCGCAGGGGCCGGATCCTGGCGCAGGTGCGGATCGAAGTGGAACATGGCAGCGTGCCCAGCACACCCGTTTGCAGCGCGGCAACGCAAACGCGATATCAAGGGTGAATCCTTACAGCCAGCCGCGTCCTGCGCCGCGCCCACTGGGATGAAAAGCACCATCGTGGCGCATGGAAGAAGACATCGCGTTGGCTGCTCGGTTCGGAGGATGGTCCCGGGAGAGTGCGGGCCTTCCGGAAACCCCCGCATCTTCGCCGAACCTCGCCAGACCGGCGCGTTATTACAGAGCGTCATAAATAATTGCGCATGAATTGAGACCGTGATTTCGGAGGTCCGCTGTAGGGGCCAACTGGGACCAGGCCCGACGCGGATTATCCGCAATTACTTATGACGCTCTGTATAGGTGTGGCCCTGCGAACCGCGCTGCATGCAGCCGCAGCGGCGGTCTCACCGAGGACGTGCTGGGCCTCGATAAGGGCAGCCGTTATCCCAATGCCGCAAGGATTTCCCACAAGCGCGCATCTGCATAAGTAGTGGGGCGGACGCCCCCGTCCGCGACCGGTCCCCTGGCCGGCCCGCCCGGTTTCGGAAGTACTTGATTCTTCGACGGAGCAAGCGGGACGGGGGCGTCCCGCGCGGACCAGGGGGTCCGCCCCCACAATTAATGCAGAATCCCATGTTTGGGAAATCCTTGCGGCATTGGCCGTTAGCCCGCGTATCTCCCGTGTGCTCCACTCCGACTCAGCGGTCAGCGGGGCTGGCGCAATTGTTCGCGGAGCTTTTGCAGCAACTCCACAGGCGTAGCGAATCCGGGATTGAGCGCCACGGCCTTCACCAGGCCGGCTTCCGCCGCGCTCAGATCGCCGCTGCGCCACTCGGCCAGCGCCATGTTGATCCGTACCAGTTCCAGGCCGCCGTTCTTGGAGAGCGCATCCTCCCACAAACGAACCGCCTCCGCGAACTGGCCCCGCTCCATCAGGATTCCCCCCAGCCCGACGGATGCCGTCACTTGCGCCGGATCGAGCCGGATGGCCCTTTGGTACAGCGGTATGGCGGTTTCTTCCTGTTGCCCGTTGCGATACAGTTCCGCCAGGTAGAGCAGCACTTCGACATCGTTCGGGGAGTTCCGTTCGGTCTCCTGCAACATCGCCATCGCCCGGGAACGGAGGGCCGCGTCTTGCGTTCGGGATGCCGCTATTCCGTAGGCTAAGGCGACGTCCCGTGGGGAGGCATCCCCGCCCCCGAAGGCAACCAGTTCCAGGTCCTTGGGAGGCGTGGCGCCGCCGGATCGCGGACGGCGTGGAATCGAATGATCCGTATAAACCACGTGCTGCGCATCGGTAACCGCGCTTTTCGTCATGTGGCAGGCGATGCAATCGTCCTGACGCCTGGCCCGCGCCGCCTTCGTCTCCCGGCACGCGCCGGTATCGTGACACCCTAAACACTTCTGGCGGAACCAGGCAGCGCGCTCGGCCGGCTTCGGAACGGAATGCGGGTCATGGCAGGTGCCGCACCACAAACCATCGCCGGCGCCGCGCTTGCAGGCGCTCTGGGCCAGTTTTTCGACGTGGCTGGTCACCTTCAATCCGGGGTTGTCCCCGGCGCGGACGAACACCGAGACAGAGTCGGCCAACCGGTCACCCGGGTGGTACGACTGCCAATCTTGCCCGGCGCGCATGACCCGTACCTCGCCAGTCAAGTGGCACTGCGAACAGACGCTGTCCCGCCGTTCGGGAGGCAGCTTCGCGGGATTCACAATCGCCAGTCCCCCCTCACGGTCTCCCGATTGCATCTTGCGGATGTGCGTTTCGCCCGCACCGTGGCACCGTTCGCAGGCGATGCCACCTTCTCCGAAGGGCGGGCTGCCGTAGCGGTTTTGCGTCCGCGGGACTGCGTTCAGAAAGCTCGCATGGCAGGTCAAGCACCCAGGCACCGCGGGGCGCGTCAGGTAGGGGTAGGCGTACGTCTCGTAGTTGGGCGCCAAGCCCCACCTTCCGCTCGACGTGTAATAGGCCACCGGCGCCTGATACAGAAACCCGTCATCCGCCACTAAGTAGCTTCTCGCAGTCGCGCCCGACCCGACAAAGTACGGCAGTTCCTTAGTGCCCTTCAGCGAACCGTCGATCTTCGCGAACTCCAGGACGACCGAGCCGCGCTTCAGGCCCACACGATAGCGGAAACCGGTAGGAGCGTGGTCGAACACGGCCCGGTCATACCTCTCACGGATCAGTCCGCCTCCCGTGGCGCCGCTGCTGTTGGCCATGGGGGTCTGCCGGTATTGGTCGTAGATGGCCTGATGACAGGCCGCACAGTCCGGAGCCGCGGAGGCACAGCGAAGAAACGTCAGCATCGCGATCGCGGACCCGCGGGCGAAGGTGAAGTGAGCGGCGGTCATGGGCCGAAGCTTGATTATAATCAGCCGGGCCCGGCATGATAGACTCGATTCGACGATGTGGAGTAGATCTCCGATCTGTCTGTGGATCTGGGCGGCCGCGGGGGCGCTGGCTTTCCAGCCGGATACCGCCATGCTGCGCCGGACGTTCGAAGAGGCGCTGTCCCGCCGCGAACGCGAATACGGCGACGCGGACGCGCGCACAGCGCAAGCCGCGCGCGACCTGGGCCTCTTCCTTTGCCGCGCCGGAGACGGGCCCTCGGCGCGCCGCGCGATGGCGAACGCGGTGCGAATCGACGAAAAAGCGTTGGGCGCGAGCGGTCCACAGACGCTCGAGGACGCCGCGACTCTGGCCTCGGTTTCGCCGCGCGCGGAAGCCGAACCACTCCTCCGCCGCGCCGCCGAATCTTCGGACCCCACCGTCGCCGGGCCGGCGCTCACCTCGTTGGCGGAGATGCGCAAGGCCGCCGGAGATCGGGCCGGCGCCGCCGCTCTGTTGCGCCGCGCGCTGGAGAAAGCCCAGGCGGTCGACGGCAAGGAGGGTCCCACCGCAGCTCTCATTCTGAACGCGCTGGCCTTGGTGGTGGAACCAAAGGAAGCCATCGCATTGCTGCAACGAGCCTTGGCGATCGATCGGCAAGAACTGGGGCGGCAGAGTGCCCCGACCCTCAGGGATGTCCGCAAACTGGCGAGCTTGCTTCGCGCGGCGGGCCGCGCGACGGAAGCGGCGCAATTGGAACGGGAGTTTATGGTGTCCGCCGCGCACTAGCCGGCACGACAGGACTCCCGGCGGTGGTTGCCGAACGGCGGATTCGCCGTGCGGGGCCGAAGGTAGGTGACATTGCGCGCCGTCGAGCGAGCGATACGACGTTTCGCCGAGTTCGCGATAGCTTTCGCGGTCGGCGCGGGATCCGGACATCAGTCGGCTTGTGTTGTGTGAAACCCTTCACCAGCATACACTTGAGTATTCCAGGCCACTTATGAGTCTGCCGACCGTCTTCGATACCTGCCGTCCGCGCGCCGATGTGCTCGCGGGCACCATCCGTGACGACGAATTCATGGCGGACCTTTCGCGCGTCGTCAACGGCACCGCGCCTGCCGATTATCTCGACCCCGCCGCGTTCTTCGCCAAGAGCTACCCTACACGTGGCATGAAAGAACTGCTAAAGGCCGTCTGCCTCCGTCTCTCCGGCCGCGGAGGCGAGGTATCCTCCATCATCCGGCTGGGGACGCAGTACGGCGGCGGTAAGACCCACTCGCTCATCGCCCTGGTGCACGCCGTCCGTGGAATGAAAGGCGTTCCAACGCCCGAGGACTTCGTCGATCCGGCGATTCTCCCGGCAGGCGCCATCCGCATCGCAGCCCTCGACGGGGAGAACGCCGACCCCGCCA
>Ga0182018_10001727_pt1 | contig 23967 bp, 18 predicted proteins | sample 812P2MmetaG_FD_120490 | JGI IMG/M metagenome (GOLD analysis project Ga0182018, IMG submission 120490) | Permafrost microbial communities from Stordalen Mire, Sweden - 812P2M metaG | ecosystem: Environmental > Terrestrial > Soil > Wetlands > Permafrost | place: Sweden: Stordalen | collected...
GCCGGCCGCACGCCGATTCCCTGCTCGCTCTGCAACGACCACCTGAAGTTCGACCAACTGCTGACCACGGCGCGATCGATTGGGGCGGAATGCATTGCTACCGGGCACTACGCAGTGAACGAGTGGGACGCCCAGCGCGGCCGTTGGATTCTCAAGCGGCCGGCGGACCGGGCAAAGGACCAGACTTATTTCCTCTTCGGACTCACGCAGCAGCAGCTTTCCCGGACCATGTTTCCGCTGGGCCGCCTCACCAAGCCGGAGGTACGGGAGATGGCGCGCGCGCACGGGCTGGCGCTCGCCGAGAAGCCGGATTCACAGGAGATTTGCTTCATTCCCGGCGGCGACTACAAAGCGTTCATTGCTGCTTACCTTGAGGAGCAGGGCGAAGCAGCGCCGCAGACCGCGGGCGAGTTAGTGGCCACAACGGGCGAGGTGCTGGGGCGTCACGATGGGATTTCGAATTTCACAGTCGGCCAGCGGAAAGGCTTGGGCGTGAGCTCGCCAGCGCCGCTCTACGTGATCCAGATTGACCCGGCCAGCCACCGTGTAACTGTCGGCGCGGATGACGAGCTCGCCGTGCGGACCCTGCGCGCGAACCGGATGAACTGGATCTCGATTGCGCGGCTCGATGGGCCGATGCGTGTGCAGGCCAAGATCCGGCATCGTCACGAGCCGGCGTGGGCCACAATCGTACCGGCCGGGCCCGGGGATGATTCAAGCCAGGTGATTGCGACGTTCGACGAGCCGCAGCGAGCTGTCACTCCAGGGCAGGCCGCGGTGTTTTACGACGGCGACGTGGTTGTGGGCGGCGGCTGGATCGATAAAGGCTAAAGGTCAACTCGCAGCTCAGGGTTCACCGTGCTGAGCGCGACGAGGAAAGCGCTATCGGTCAATGGTGAAAGCTCTCCGGGGGGCCGAGATAGCTGGGCAGAAGGTGGTCGTGATAGACCACAATCTTCTCGAGCACGACGCCTGGATCGACGGCCCAGACCTTGAGCGTGGAATAACCGGGAGAGGCAATCGGGAGCGGAATGGAGAGTTTGCGGACGCCGTCACTTACGGCGGTCTCCCAATCGCTCTGTGCACTGTGTTCAAGCGCATCGACGACCGTGCGCGGGCCATCGTCGACTGAGACAGCAAAGCGCAGGCCGCGGCCTGGAACAAAGTTCAATGTCGGCGCGAGGATTGCCTGCAAGGTGAACTTCCCGGAGTCATAGAGATAGATGCGGTACTGTAGGCTCGCGGAAGAAGATAAGTCACTTGCAGCGGTAACTGGGAAGACGGTCATGGCGGAGCGAGTTAGTCCAAATCCTGGTAACTCCTCCCAATGCGTACCTGTATCTGTCGTGCGAGACGAGGTGTCCGCAGCCTCAATCGAAACATATCCATCGCTTTCTACAAACCCCGCAGCATTTTCGCGAGTTACATCGGCCAGTCTAGCAGTGTCTAACTGGATAGTTATAGGCGGCACGCCTTTCTGCGTTACCGTAACGCTGCCATGAGCGGAACCGGCGGGAGCTTTGTCCCAATCCACGTGCACTTCGAGCGTGAGATCCTGTTTGTCGACCGTTCCGGACTGTTGGCTGACGGCGATCCACGGGTCGCTAGTCGCGATTTCGAAGTCGACCGGAGTGAGCCCGCGGTTGAAAAGGGTGAGAGTGCGGACCTGTTGGGCGACCGAATCAAACAGTCCGAGCGAGGGGCGGAAGCCGAATCCGTTCTCCGTAGCGATGCCAATGCGCGCAACTTCGGCCGGTTGCACTTCAGTGACCGCAGGCATTGCGTTGAGCGGAGGCTCGTTCCAGAACGTATAGCCAATATGGGTCTGATCCATCATGTGATTCCACCGGCCGTCGAGCAGCTTGTGGTTGTACTCGTCGCTGAGCGCGGCGTCTTTGGCGAAGAGGCGTCGCACCGCGTCCGCATATCCATTGGCGCTGACGCGGCCCTGGCGCGCGTAGAGCGCGTTGCGCCCCGCCGCAATGTACATATCCGTGAGATTGGCACAGGCATCGACTGGGTATTGGACCAGTTCAAAAAATGAGGCGCGTTCATCCTCCGGCAGCTCGGTGGCGAGTTTATCGACGCTGGCCGCGAGTGCGTTCCACTCCTGCCCGACGCGGGCGGCCTCGTCATAGTTGGTCAGGCTGAACGTGGACGCATCGATCAGCTCAGGCTTGCGGCGAGCGTTGAACCGCGTGTACTCCTCGACGGCGGCTGCAATCTCCGCCGCATGTTCCGGAGCGAACTCGCGCGCGGCCCACAGACGCGTGAATTCATCGAGATTGCTCTGGTTAAAGCGCTCGGGCGTCCGCGCCATGGTGAGGAAGAACTCGATGGGGAACTCCATCGGCTTCAGGTCGCCCACGTTCACCACCCAGATGCGGTCGGCGCCGTAGTGCAGGGCAAGGTTCATCTGCTCCCATATCTTCGGAATGTAATTCGTGTTGAGCCACTTATAGGAGCGCGGCCCGCCGACATAGTCGAAATGGTAATAAATACCTGCCCCGCCGGAGCGATTGCGTTCTTCCGGAGTAGGCAGGCGGCGTAAGTTGCCCCAGTTATCGTCGGACCAAAGGAGGGTGACATCGTCGGGCACACGCATGCCGTTCTCGTAGTAAGTTTGGACCTCCTTATATAGAGCCCAAACCTGCGGCACCTTTTCGAGGTCGGGATTGACGGTCTCTTTAAGGACCTGGCGCTGGTTGGCGACGATCTCCTCGAGCAGCTCAGTGTTGGCCGTGGCGGACATGGGGGTATCGTTCACGCCACGCATCCCCAGCGTAACAATCTGCTCGTAGCTCTTGTCGCGCTCCATGCCCGCGCGCCAGTACTCGTCAATCTTCGCCTGGTTGGTCGCATAGTTCCATGGGCCGTCGGCCCGCTTCCACTCCTTTTCCGCGCGCATCATCGGCTCTTCGTGCGAGGTGCTCATCACGATTCCGTACTCGTCTGCGAGCCTGGCGTTGAGCGGATCGTCGGCCGCGAAGGCGCTGTTCCACATGGCCGGCCAAAGGAGGTTGGCCCTCAGCCGGAGAAGAAGCTCGAAGACATGGACGTAGAACCTCGAGTTATACCCGCCGTACTTCTCATTTACCCAGCCAGTGAGCGCGGGAGCTTCGTCGTTGAGGAAGATGCCGCGATACTTCACCGCCGGGGCGGGCTGGATATGCCGACCTGGTTCGACGAACAGCGCATCATGATGGGGAAAGCGCACGTCGGCCCACCAGTACCAGGGCGAAACGCCAATCTGTTCGGAAAGATCGTAGATCGCAAAGATCGTTCCGCGCTTGTCGCTGCCGGCGATAACCAGGGCGCGGCGCACGCCAGGCATTGGGCGATCGACGATGACCGTGACAGCCGATTCCCATTTTCCGGCGATGTCGCTTACATCGAGCTTGTGATGACGGATCATTTCGTCGATCAGCGCGCTCTTGCCAATGGTGCCGATGATGACGGCAAACGGGCCGGCAAGGTCAGAGGAGTGTTGGGAGGGAGCGTGTTTCAGCGCGGGCTGTTGGCCGGTGACACGATCGATGTCGCTGCTCAGGTCATTCGCCGCGCGCACCACGCCCGGCCAGTCGCCGTCGCTCACCAGGAGGGGGACCGCGCCGCGATTTTGAACAAGCGCGAATGACCCGGATGCCGCGCTGCCTGCTGCTGAGCTGAAGGAGACGTAGCTCGGCTGGCCGAGCGCAAGCATGCTCAATGGCGAAATCGAACATGCCACGAAGGCCGAAAGAGCTAAGAGAATCCTGGACCTGGCCAATTCCCCTCCTGGAGCCTGATGCCGGCCCCATGCGCAAACGATCAACTAGAGATGTTAAGGCAACCTGGGCGCTTGCGAACAGCTAGTCCGGGCAAAGCTTTCGAATACGAGTATGTTCCGGAATCCTCCGATCGTGGGCGGACCTTCGGATCGTGTGCGGATCCTGCGCTCGGATCCCGATCATGTAGGGGCCATTCGCCCCAGCGTGCATCAGGCGCCTTTGTTTATACTGGCTCGGCACCGATTTCAGGGGGAATTGACGATGCTCAAGAAAACGTTTGCTGAAGGGGCCATGCTGACGCTGGCAGCCCTGGTTGCTTTCATCCCAGCCGGGGCCCAGACCACACCCAAGGTGCCCGTGGCCAGGCTGACGATTCATACCGATCAACCAATCTCGAAGGTCAGTCCGACCCTCTATGGGCTGATGACCGAGGAGATCAACTACTCGTACGACGGCGGGCTGTATGCGGAGATGGTGCGCAACCGGACATTCGAGTCGGACTGGTCGGGGATTCCGCACTGGATTTTGCTGGAGAACGGGAGCGCGCAGGCGAAGATCGGCGTGGACAAGGGGACCGGGCCAAGCAAGGCTCTAGAGCGCAGCCTGCGGATCGATGCGTCGAAGGCGGACGCGGAAAACCAGGCGGGCGTGGTGAACGGCGGCTATTGGGGTATGGCGGTGCGGCCGGAGACCTCCTACAAGGGTTCGTTTTATGCCAAGGCGGATTCGGTGGAGATCGGCCCTGTGACCGTAGCACTGGTGAATAACCAGACGGGCAAAGCCGAGGCGAAGACCGAGGTGACGGGCGTGGGGACGGAGTGGAAGCAGTTCGCGTACACGCTGAAAACGGGCGCGCTGGAGGCCTCAGCGCAGAATCATTTGGAACTGACCGTGGGGCATAAGGGAACGCTTTGGCTGAGCCTGGTGTCGTTGTTTCCTCCGACTTATCACGACCGGCCCAATGGGTTCCGCGTCGATCTGATGGAAAAACTGGCGGCGATGCATCCGCGGTTCCTGCGGTTCCCTGGAGGCAACTACCTTGAAGGCGACCACATTGCGGAACGGTTTGACTGGAAGAAGACTATCGGTCCGCTGGTCGACAGGCCGACGCATCGCAGTCCGTGGAATTATCGCTCGACGGACGGTATGGGCCTGCTGGAGTTTTTGGGGTGGTGCGAAGACCTGAAGATGAATCCGCTGCTGGCGGTGTATGCGGGTTACTCGCTGGCGCAGGAGCATGTGAACCCGGGCGCGGATCTGGAGCCCTATGTGCAGGACGCACTCGACGAGATTGAGTACGTAACGGGCGGGCCGGATACGAAGTGGGGCGCGGTGCGCGTTAAGGATGGGCATCCAGCGCCGTTCAAGCTGACGTATGTGGAGATTGGGAACGAGGACCAGTTTGACCATTCGGGCAGCTACGAAGGGCGATATGCGCAGTTTTATAAGGCGATCAAGGCGAAGTATCCGGAGTTGCAGCTGATTGCGACAACGCCGGTGAAGAGCGTGCGGCCCGACGTGATCGACGACCACTACTATGTGCGGGCGCAGGAGTTTTTCAGGGACCAGACGCACTACGACAAGGCCGACAGGACGGGGCCGAAGATCTTTGTGGGCGAGTGGGCAACGCGGGAAGGTGCGCCTACACCGAACTTTGGCGCGGCGCTGGGCGATGCCGCATGGATGACGGGGCTTGAGCGAAACAGCGACCTGATCGTGATGGCCTCATATGCGCCCCTGCTGACGAATGTGAATCCGGGCGGGCTGCAGTGGGACACCGACCTGATCGGCTATGACGCGATGCGGAGCTACGGGTCGCCGAGCTACTACGCGCAGGTGATGTTCGCGACCTACCTGGGCAGTGAGACGCCGGCGACGAAACTGGAGGGCGCTGGGCTCGACGGCGCAGGCCCAGATAGCGCGATTCCCAGGCTCTTCTTGAGCGTGACCCGGGATGCGGCGAAGAAGAAGCTCTACGTGAAGCTGGTGAACGCGTCAACGACTGCGCAGGCGCTTGAGATTGCACTGCCGGGGGCAAAGCTGGCTGCCGATGGCAAGCTTGTAACGCTTCATGCCCACAGCACACAGGCGACCAACACCATCGAGCATCCAACACAGGTGGTTCCAGTGGAGAGCGCCCTGCACGGTGTGGGCGAGATGATGGAGCACACGCTCCCCGGGCTGTCGATTGAGGTGCTGGTGCTTGACGAGAAGTAAGAACACGATCGGAAGGGCTGTCAATCGTTGAATGCGGGCTTCCGGGTTCCTGAGCGATGATGCGTGTCAGCGCTGCACGGCCCAGGCAAGGCCGTCCGAGCCGCCGCCAGCGTCGATCTTGCCGACGATTTCCAGAGTCTTCAGGTCGATGACGGCGACATAGCCCGCTCCGCCGGTTGCCTCGTAGGCGTGTGCGCCATCGGGCTGCATCTGGATGCCGCCTCCATCGCCGCCGGTGCCGAGCCGCTTGATCACTCGATGGGTCGCGGTGTCGACAACTACCACCTCAGGACCGGCGGAGATGAGCGCGAGCTTGCCGTCGGGAGTGAACTTGAGCCGGTTCGCCCCGCGGACGTTGATGTCCAGTGTGGCCGTTACTCTCTTCGAAGCCAGATCGATCATCGAGACAGTTCCGTCCTGCGCGTTGGCAACCCAGCCTTCCTTGAGGTCGGGAGAGATGTCGAAGCCTTCAGAGCCACGGCCGACAGGGATGACGGTGAGCTGCCAGTTTGGGCCGGGCGGGGGTGGCGGAGAGCCTGGCCGCGGACCGCTCGTGTTAGCGCCAGGCGATGTCATTCCGGGCGGTGGGCCCATGGGGCGCGGAGGAACCTGTTCCATCAGGGTGACAGTGGCGGAGTTCACATTGGTCGTCGCGATTCGTTTGCCGTCGGGGAAGACGAAGAGCATGTGGGTGCGATCCTGGCCCGTGCCCATGATCCAGTCAATGGTTGCCGAGGCGGGGTCGTAGCTGCCAATGGCCTTCGCGGCTTCAGCGGTGAAGAAGACCTTGCCGAGGGCGAATTGAAGGCCGTGGGGGCCGCGAAGCGCGCCAAGATCGATGAAGCGAACCTGGCTTTGGTTGATCAGGTCGATGACGCAGAGCGAGTGAAATGCGCCGAATCCGTAGTTGGAGACATAGGCGGTTCTTCCGTCGGCAGACGCGACAACTTCGTGTGGATCGTCGCCGACCGGGATGCGAGCCACGACGTGAAGGTCAGTGGGATCGACGATGGCCAGGGTGTGGTCCTGCTTTGAAAGAACCAGGAGCGACGCCTTCGGCGTAGGCTCGGCGGCGGCGCGCGATAGAACGAGTGAAGCCATGAGGGCAAGGGCGCAGGCTAAGCGGCGCATAGGCAGAGCCTCGGGGAAAAGGGGCTAAATCACCGGCTCGGACTGCGGATCGGATTCCTCAGCAGAACCGGATGGAGGCTGCGGCGCAGGATGTGCCGGCTGGGAGGCGCGCTGCGGCGGCTGGGAGGCGCCGAGTGTTTCCACAATCGCCTTCACGCCGGCCAATAGGCCTGAGAGCTGACGTACCGGCTTGTTCACGGTCTCCGCGACGAAGCCGGCGGCATTGTCGATGGCGTCGAGTGCGCCGGAAACCATGGCATCGACGCGCGACGACTGCGCCTGGACGCGCTGGGCTATATCCGACGCTGAAGCGCCGACTCTTGTGGTGTTTTCCTTGAGCGTCTGCGACATCTCCGCCACGTTCTTTGCGGTCTCTTCCACCTTGGGAGTGATGCGCATGACAAAATCGCGGGTGTGATCGATGACGGGCATAGCGGAGGAGCGCAGATCGTCGACTTGTTCTGTAAGCGACTTGATCCCCTTGCGCACTCCGAAAAACATTGCCGAGAGCATTATGGTCTGAAAGACGATACAGCCCATTGTTACCGCAATGAGAATCAGATCGATGGTGTCATGGTCCAGTTTTGGCATCGGATTGGTCTCGCTTTGATGCACTGCGAAGCTGGAAACATCGTACTAGAGCAGTTCCAGGGTAAGAGTGACATTTCTTGCATTCTGGAAGGTCGCCGCTTCTTGAGTCGCGACGGGGCAGGGATGAACCACCCTGTTACTGCATGGAGATGTTGGTTGCCAGCGACGGGTTTCAGCCCGGAGCATTGGCAGCCCCGCCGAGAGGGTGCGGCGGGCATGCTCCGGTCCGAATCAACCCGGCAACATGAGGCCGCACCGCAACCCCGGCGGACAAAGAGAGGATAAGTTACAAAGGCTCGTTGGTGGTGGCCGTGGTGGAGTTATAGGCCTCGCGGCCGGCGTCCACAGCAGCGCCCACACGGGTGGTCTGCTCAGCGACGAGGTTCTTTCCCCGCTCGACGAACTCTTCCCATTGGGCCCGCCCACGATCGATAACGTCGCGGCTGCGGTCGACATACTGGCCAACCTGTTCCTTGCTCTTGTCGACCATGGTTGAAACCTGGTCGCGGCCCTTGTCGATGAGCACGGATGCCTGCTCCGCAGCCTGCTGGGCCTTGGTTCGAACGAATTCAGTTCCCTGCTTTGCGCCAGTGACAATGTCCTCGCGCGTTTCGCGACCGCTCTTGGGGGCATAGAGAATGCCGACAACCGCGCCCACGCCCAACCCGGCTAGAAACCATGCGAGGTGATGAAGCTTGCTATCTTCAGCCATAACGACTTTCTCCTTTTTCGCTTAGCGCGAAGAACACTTGAGGTACAAGATCGTTCATACGCAGCCGTTGAAGCTTAGGTTCGGCTGCCGTTTTTCCATGAGCCCCCGGGAGTTCCTGGAGCTCTTGAAGCCGCGGCGATTTGCCGCTGCCTCTCTCAACGTTGGACGCAAGCCGGTTGCGCCGCGTTGCAACTGATTATCAGGCAGCCCGACAAAGGTCGCCTGTTCAAAACAATACAGGAAATGGGCCGACGGCGGAATGAAGGCTTAAGAGTAGGCCGATTTCGGGAACGAGGATCTGGCTCTGCTGGAGGCCAAGAGGCAATCCGTTGCGACGGTTGAGGTTGGGTAGATGGGCCGGAAGAGCCGATCGGAAGTCAATGTTCGCGTCCGCATGTCCGTTCAAGTAATTCAGCGAAGTGTAGGCTCGAACGGTTGGCGAGGTGGCTGATCTGCTCGCGGCAACTGAACCCGTCAGCGACGATCACGGTGAGCGGGTCGGCCGCTTCGATGGCGGGCAGCAGGTCCAGGTTGGCGATGGCTTTGGAAACCTCGAATTTGTCTTTCTCAAATCCAAACGGCCCGGCCATGCCGCAGCAGGTTGAATTGATGAGCTCCACCTGAGCGCCGGCCTTGCGCAGCAGCGCGAGTTCCTGGGCGGGCCCGCCAAATACGGCCTTGTGATGGCAGTGGCCGTGGAGCAGAAGCCGCGCGCCGCTCAGGCGGCCGACTACCCAGTCGGGTGTGTGGGTGGAAAGCCAGTCGGCGAACAGCCAGACCTGCGAGCTCAATCTTTTCGCGCGATCATCGTTCGGGAAGAACTCCAGCATCTCGTTGCGGAAGACGCTGGCGCAGCTTGGCTCGAGAAAGATGAAGGGAAGGCCGGCGTCGATCTGCGGCGCGACACGGTCGAGGACGTTGACCAGGTAACTCTTTGCTGAATCAAGCAGGCCGAAGTCGTAGAGCGGGCGTCCGCAGCAGATATGCCCATGAGGGACGATGACTTGGAAGCCGGCCTGGGTGAGGACCGACTCTGCCGCAGCAAGCGTTTGCGGGTGGTAATAGTTGTTCCAGGTGTCTGCCCACAGAACCACTTTCTCCTGGTCTTGATCCGGAGCTTTGCCTGGGCCAGCCGGGCGGGATTGGAGTTTCTGCCGAGATTGCAGAAATGACGTATCGGCGAGGCGGGGCAGCGGGCGTTTCTGCGCCACGCCGAGGATGTGTTTTACGAGTGGACTGGTGAGTGAACCGCCAAGCACCGCGTTGCTGAGGGCGGGCGTGAGGGCGCCGATGCGGGCCAGCTTGTCAGCGTAGCCGAAGACATAATGATGGAGCGGATGGAGACGGCCCTTGTACTTCTGGGCGAGGAACTCGGCTTTGTAGGTGGCCATGTCCACCGAGACCGGGCACTCGGTCTTGCAGGCTTTGCAACTGAGGCAAAGGTCGAGGGCCTGGTGAACAGCTTGGCTCTGGAAGCCTTCGGAGCGCAGCGCTCCGGCGAGCATCTCCCACAAAAGGCGGGCGCGGCCGCGGGTGGAGTGCTGCTCGTCGCGGGTGGCGCGATAGCTGGGGCACATGACGCCACCTTCGGACTGGAGACATGCCCCGACGCCGACGCAGCGCGCGGTGGCGCGCTCCAGCGAGCCCTCGTCGCCGAGCAGAACGAAGTGGGTCTCAAGCTCGGAGTGTTGGTGAGGGCGCTGTCCGGGCTCGACTGGGCCATGGCGGAGATTTTGGACTGGGTCGTAAACACGGGCCGCATCGACGAGCTTGCCGGGGTTCATGCGGTTGTCGGGATCCCAGATGGACTTGAACTCGCGGAAAGCTTCGACGAGCTCGGGGCCGAACATCTTGGGCAGCAGCGCGGCGCGGGCCTGGCCATCGCCATGCTCACCGGAGAGTGAACCGCCGAGTGAAAGGACGAGGTCGGCGGCGCGATCGAGAAACTCGCGGAACTTGCGCAGGCCTTCTTCGGAGTGGAAGTCGAAGTTGATGCGGAGATGAGCGCAGCCCTGGCCGTAGTGGCCGTAAAGCGGGCTGTAGTATCCGTATTCGGCCATGAGAGCGGTGAGCCCGCGAAGATAGGCGCCAAGCTTCTCGGGCGGAACGCCGGCGTCGTCCCAACCCTCATGGCGCTCGGGCTCGCCGGGAACGAAGACGGTTGCGCCCAGACTGGACTCGCGCACGCGCCAGACGCGGGCGGCGTCGGCGTCGTCATAGGTGCGGGAACGAGGAGATTCGAACCACGATTTGGAGGCCGTGATAAGAGCATCGGTACGGGATTGGGCTTCCTCGGCGGTCCAGCCGCCCATCTCGACGAGAAGGAAGCCCTCGCCAGGCGGCAGAAGAGCTACGTCGGCGACGGCGAGCTGCTTGCGCAGCATGAAGCTGACCATGGTGCCGTCGAAGCCTTCGAGACCGATGGGGCCAAACTCGAGCACTCGCGGAACGACGTCGGCAGGCTGGAAGGGATCGTCGAAGGCGAGCACAGTGAGGATGCGGAAGGGCGGCGAGTCAGTGAGGTTAAGAGTGGCGGAGAGGATAGTGGCGCATGTTCCCTCTGAGCCGACCAGGGCGCGCGCGACGTTGAAGCCGCTCCCCGGCAGAAGCTCGTCGAGGTTGTAGCCGGAGACGCGGCGAGGGATGCGAGGGAAGCGCTGGCGGATGCGGTCGGCGTGCCGATCGCGCAGAGCCTTCAGGCGCGAGTAGATTTCGCCAATCCGGCCGCCTTGCGCGATGAACGAGTTGAGCTGGTCTTCGCTGGTGCGGCCGACAGTCATGCGCGTTCCATCGTAGAGGAGGAGATTGAGCGACTCGACGTTGTCGACGACCTTGCCCGCCATCAGCCCGTGAACGCCGCAACTGTTGTTGCCGATCATGCCGCCGAGCGTGCAGCGGCTGTGCGTGGCGGGATCGGGGCCGTAGGTCAGGTGGTGTTGCTCGGCTGCTTCGCGCAGCCGATCGAGCACGATGCCGGGTTCCACAACTGCGAGGCGGGCGGCCGGATCGAGGGAGGCGAGGTGGTTCATGTGCCGCGAGAAGTCGAAGACGACAGCGACGTTGGCGGTTTGGCCGGCCACGCTGGTGCCGGCTCCGCGGGGAAGAATGGCTGCGCCGACAGCGCGGCAAGCGGCCACAGCGGCCTCGACGTCAGCGGCGTCGCTGGGCAGCACGACTCCCACGGGAAGCTGGCGGTAGTTGGAGGCATCTGCCGCGTAGAGGGCGCGCGAGGCGAGATCGAAGCGGACCTCGCCGCGCAGCGTGGCTTTGAGCCGCGCCTCAAGCTCGCGATGGGCAGCGAAACGCTCATGATCGAGCGGAGGCTGGCGGAGGAGTTCTGCGATCTGGTTGGAGGTCACGGGCATGGTTGGGCCGATACAAACCGTGATACGGAGTGAAAAGACAGATTACTGCAAATGCGGAGATGGGACACTCAACGGCGGCACAGCCCCACTGGTCAGCTCTTTCGCCAGTAGCCCTGACATCACAGCGTGGCCCTGAGGGGTCAGGTGCCCGTCCACCGGAAAGTAGTACCGCTCGGGGTTGCGTATATTCCGAAACTCCGGCAGCGTGTCGATGTACGTCCCGCCGTGCCCTTCGATGATGGGTCGCAATTTGTGGTCTAGTTCGTAGGGATCGACTCCGGTTGGCCAATTTCCCATGGAGACTACTGTCGTTTGAGGCCGGTTCGGCACGTAGGCCGCCACAAACAGAACCCCAGAGTCGCGGGCCTGCTTCTCAATTGTAGCGGCGTCGCTGTCGACTTGCTTCATACGCTCCATCCAGAGGGCGCCAAGGGGATCCCTCAGATAGCCCGAGTCGCTTTCGTCTGCCGCCAGCGTGGCCTTCACAAAAAGGGTCGGGCTCTGGTACAGAAAATGTCGCAACATGAGCGACGTCCTGCTGCGCCCCCAAAAATCGGCCATCGCGGCCCTTCCCGACTCGGTCGCCAGAATGTTCTTCACTCGCAGCCAGACGCGCTCGGCCAGGCTCTTCGTTTTCCATTGTCCAACTTCTTCCGACCTCGGCAACACCAGCGAGGCTCGCTCTACGTCCGCTGGTGTAAGAATCCACAAAACCAGGTCCGGCTTTGCCGCAAGAACGTCCTTGAATCGCAGCGTGACACTGTGCGTGAATCCCCACTCCATGCTCTCGTTATAGAGCTCAACTCTGCGCCCCGTTTCCTCTGAGAGTGCCTTTGGCAGCAGCGCTGCAAAGGATTCCCTCTGCTGCACCATCGCCCCCATGGGCATTGACGAACCCGTCATTACAATCCGATACGTTCCCGCAGGCTTGGGACCGCATTCCATTCCCGCGCGGTGTCCGCAGCCATTGAACCTAAACTCAATCTTCGGGGACTCTGCGACCTTTTCGTAGCAGACCGAGTTGGGAATTCCCCGCGCGCCGGTCGTGGCATCGTTCAAGACCATGCACTGGGCAAGCCCCGTCTGCGATTGGCTGAATACCGATCGCGCAACCAATTCGACGCCGCCCCCCAGCAGGATTAACGTGCCGAGAAACGCGCAGGGAAGCAGAATCCAATCTCGTCGCTTCAACCTCTCAGTTGCCGCCCTCGCCGCCCTTTTTGGCTCATCGCCGATCATTCAACCGTCCTTCCAAGGTATCTCGACTCGCCGTCCGCAGGTCCTCCCCGTGCAGGCTACCCATTTCCGCAACAAACCGGGATATCGGGCCAAGAGCTCCCCCGCCCCAGGCGAACGGTGTGCGCACCTAGCGCGTCGGCCACTCATCCACCACGATCCCCAGGTCGTTGAGCTGCTGGATGACGGCTTCGACGTTGCGGCGAAGCCTGGGCCGATCGCCTTTGCCGGCAGTAGGCGACTCGGCAACTGCGACAACCCGGCCATAGTGCCATGTGCCGGCAGGAAGAGCGATAAGAGCATCAGGCAGATCGGCCGGGCGAATCTGAAGCTGCTGGCGGCGCGCGCCTTCGGGGCGGAGCATCGATCCTTGTCCGACGGCGCTGGTGTTGGCGTCGGGAAGCGTGATGCGGAGATTGATGGAGTCAACGTCGACCGAGAGGAATGGATTGCGCCATGCGCCGGGCTCGTGGACGTCGATATACATGCTCTTGGTGGGCAGCGGAATCTGTGCGAGTTGGGCGCGCTGGCCTTCGATCTTGCTTTCAGAGGCCTTTGCCGCGGCGGCGGCCCTTTCTTCGGCGGTCACCGCGGTTTTGGCGGCACCCACAACCGCCTGCTCTTCCTTGTGACAGGCTGCAAGTGCGATAAAGAGCAGAAAAGCCAGGCTCAGGAGTCCGCGCAGACGGGGATTGTTTCTCACCAAACAAGAATATCAAGCGGACAAGTGCCGGGGGTTGGCGGGCTACTTGCCAATCTGGCCGCGGGCGACGGCATCGAGCACTCCGTTGAGGAAGTTGATGGACTCCGGAGCGGAGTAGCGGCGGCCGATCTCAAGGGCCTCGTTGATGACTATGGGAAATGGAGTGCCTTTGAAGGCGAGCATTTCGGCGATGGCCATGCGAAGCAGGTTCCGGTCCACAGCGGGCATGCGCTCAAGGCGCCAATGCCGGGAGTGTTGCGCGATGAGCTCGTCGATCTCCGGCTGGCGGGCGACGGCAGCGCGGAACAGATCTTCGGCGAATCCGCGGATCTCGGGTTCGACGGCGTCGACGCTCACCCAAAAGGTGGCCCGGACCTGGTCTGAGTTCTGCTTGCCGATGTCGGCCTGAAAGAGCATCTGCATGGCAAGTTCGCGGGACTTGCGGCGACCCGAGCTGTGTTGCCTGGCTGGACTCAAGCTGCGCCACCTTGCCGCTTGCCGTCGCGTATAGACCGCTTCAGGCTAACCATTTCGATGGCAGCGGCGGCAGCTTCAAAGCCCTTGTTTCCGGCCTTGATGCCGGCGCGATTGAGGGCCTGCTCGAGGTTTTCGCAGGTCAATACGCCGAAGCTGTGGGGAATCCCTGTTTCCTGCTGAGACTGGCCGATGCCCCGCGCGACTTCGTTGTAGATGGCTTCGTAGTGAGCAGTTTCGCCGCGCAGCAGGCAGCCGAGCGTGATGATGGCGTCCACCTGGCCAAGATTGGCAAGGGCCCGTGCGGCGTCTGGAACCTCCCACGCGCCGGGAACGCGAACGATCTGGATATCGCCGCGAAGAGCGCCGCTGCGGAGGAGTGCGTCGAGTGCGCCTTCAAGCAGGCGGTCGGTGATGACAGCGTTCCAGCGCGCGGCAACAATGGCGAACTTCATGCCCGCGGCGGAAAGATCGCCTTCGAGGGCGACCGGCTTTCCTTTCAATGGATCGGTCCAGGCCCAGAAGCTGAAGGTGAGCCCGGGTTCGGGCTCGACCGTGAAGATGCGAGACTTCCAGTGAGTCTCGGTGATGGGGCTCAGGCGCGCGGCTTCCTTGTCGTTGCCTTCAGAGCGGAGCCAGGCAGCCGCAGCCTGATGAACTGCGTCGAGAGAAGTGACTTCGACAAGGACGTCCGCGGTCGATGGAAACTGGCCGTCTACGAATTCAAGGTTTCCCAGCGGAGCCAGGAACGAAGCTCCACGGCTCTTCTCTTCATTCCATCCTGCGCCTGCGGCGAATCCGAGCGCCGAGAAAAAACTGAAGAGCCGGAGCCAGGCATCATGGCTTTTTGTGGTGCGAAGAAACGAGATTCCCTTGATCATGCGTAGGACCTGTTCTGGATGATTCTAACTTGCGAGCGCGGGCTGACCCGCGTAGCCGCATTCGGCACGAGGACAATGAAAGGGCCGGCACGGAGCCGGCCTCTTTTTTCGAAAGATCAAAGCCGCACGCTGACTAGGTGGTCGGCCGCGGCTTGATCACAATGACTGTTGTGGGAACGATGGATGAACTCCCCGTGTAGGTGCACCCGAGGTCGGTTCCGCCCTCGCTGACCGGTATGCATGAGGGAAGGTTTGGCGCCAGCTGCTGGGTGTCAGTGAGGGTGGGTACGCTGATGTAATGAATCAGATTGTCGCCGGCAGTAGCAACAAAGAAGAGCTGATCGTCAGGAGTGAATGCGCCGGTGACCGGAGCGGTGATGTTTTCGTTGCCATGAAGCGTTATATAGCCGGCCTTGCCCACTCCCGAAGCGGACGGAATGTAATACGGCAGTGAAGCGCCCGTGGTTGAGCCGCTATAGGTGATGAAGGCAAGGTTCGAAGCCGGAGACACAACCACCTGGTTGACCGCGCTGGCGACAACATCGTTGATGGCGACGGTTCCGTTGAGCTTCCCATTTGTAAAAAGCGGAGTAAGCGTGTTGGTGCCTGCGCCGGGGCATTGCGCATTCGCTCCGGCGGGCACTGAGACGCCAATGTCGGCGAGGTTGATCTGAGCGCCGCTCAGCGATGCTCCAAGGACGTGCTTTCCATCCGTTGTCGCAGCCAGTACATCACTCTGTACTGCGACCGAGTCGGCCTGGGGATAAAACTGAAGCGCGCCGCCAACCGTCCCGGAGGGGCACCAGGTATGGGATACGGTTGGCGTTCCGCGCAGATAGGCGCCAACGCTGGGAATCGTGATTGCCGGGGTTTGTCTTGGCGGATAGGACCCCAGATTGATGGCGGGACCAGCCGCTGCAAGATTTCCGGCAACATTCGGCGGCGTGTCGCAGGTGGGTTCCGCTCCCGGCGGCAAAGGGCTCGGCGGGAGCGGGTAGGTGGTCCAGCCCGTGTTCAGGCTGTAGACGTAAAGCGTGTCGGAATGGCCCGTGATGAGCGGAGGGCCGGGACACGCTGCCGGAGTGTTCAGGTTCGCATTATCCGTGATGTAGAGCGTCTTTTCGTCGGGTGTCCAGGTCGCCGCGTTGCCCATCCCGCCGAATGTGCTAATGCCGCCGCCGCCGGCCAGGTACACATAAAAGAGTTGGCGAACCTGGTCGTTGATGAGCAGATAGTCACCAGCGGGGGAAACAGCTAGGACGACGCCGGGAGCGTTCGGGTCCTGCCTGTAGAGCGCGTTTGAGGAGGTGGCGAAGGTCATTAGCTCGTGCGCGGAACCGAAGTAGATGTTGATCCCGGCCTTATCCATGATCATCGAATTGGGAACGTAGGGCAGCAGAATGGGCGTGCCCACCGTACCAGTGATCAGCTCGATTGGTTCGACGTACTGGGACTGGCCCGGGGATCCGAACCAGAGAAGGTCGCTCGCTGTGCCGGGAGTCGTGACGGTGACAGGATTCGAAGAGACCGGAAGCCCGGTGCCATAAAGGCCGATCTGATCTATGGGCGACGGGTTGCAGGTACCTGGCTGGCAGATAGCGTAAATGGAAGCGGTACCCGGAAACGTGGGGAAAATGCCTGAGCCGCTTGCCGAGATGTCGATCGGATCGGTGGACTCGTAGTCGAGCGTGAGACCGGTAATCGAATTGCCATTCGTGTCCGTGATGGTGGTGACCAGATTCTGCTGGACGCCCTGAGTCACTGTTCCGGAAGTCGCACCGTTCTCAAGCGTAAGGTTGATTGACGCGGGTGGGCAGACTGAGAAGAAACCTGCCACGGAGCTGCCGCCCGCGACTGAGGCCGTGACCACGGTTGTTCCAGGTAGCTCTGCGGTGATGACGTTTGTGTCCTGGTTGATTGACGCCTGAGAGGCTGAGCCGAGGGCAAAATTGAGTGTCCCAAGCGAGGCGGAGCAGTTGGCGATTGTGGCTCCGGCAGGGGCGGGACAAACGTAGTTTGCCGGCAAGACTGTTGACGGAGCGCAGAGCAACTGTTGCGTGTTATTGGCTCCCACATAGCAAGCCTGGGCATCGAGTTGTGCCGTCTGGGTCTGCGAAACGCACTGCTGCGCGCTGCCCGACGTTGGCGTAGTCACAAGCGACATCGACGTCACCTGCGGGTGGACGAAGACTTCGACGGGATTCGACGTGATCGACGCGGCGGAAGCCGTGATATAGGCTGCCCCGTACGGCAGGCCGCCGGTACTTGGAAGTGGATTGGGAAAGCTGCATATCGTGTAGTTGGGGATCCCGCCGCCTGAGTTGCGGTTCCACGTTCCGGCGCAGATGCTGCCCAGGGGCGAGATGTCAACAAGCTGGTTGTTGGTCGTGCCGTAGGTGTAATTGCTTACGCTTGCGTCGGTGCCCTTGCAGGTCTTGGCTGTCGGGGACGAGATTTGGCCGGTCTGGCCGAAGGAAAGAGAAAGGCCGGTAGTCTGGGGCGTGATCGTGATCGAGGCAGGGTCTGTGTCTTTAAGACCGTAGCCCAGGCCGTTGCAATACTTCCCACCGGGGTTGCGCGTGCAGCCGGAGATCGTAAACCCGGCCGGAATGGCCACACCCAACAAACAAACAAGCGTCAAAAACCGCCGCATGAATCCTCCCCGCCCCGCTCGCTCAAACCGCGGAACGGTCTGTCCGTCATCATCAGGAAATCTTCGGTTTTTGGCGATTCTGCAATCGCCGTAGTCAAGTTATTGCTCCGGCCCGCCGGCTACAGCTCCAGGGACCAAGCCCAAGATAATTCCGCCTCCGCACGCCCTGCGCGTGCCGGCTTCCGGCGGGACTCTTCTCACGCAGCCGACAGGCAAAAGTATCGTGAAAGCTCCAATGAAAAGTGTATCAGGACGGGGTGACCGCGATGGAGCGCCCGCTGTCCTGCCGCATGCATCCGTCCAGACCGCCTCGAGCCGAGCCACTGACTGCTGAGTGCTTGAACAATAGACGGGCCGGCAGTGCCTTTGGCGAGCAGGGAGACCGCAGACTTGAAGCAGAGGCAAATGCCGAGTGCGACGGCGACTCCACGCGGCATGGGGGCTGTTACTCGGCCGCCGGCATGTAGCGAGCGAACCACTCAATCGCGCGGACGATGACATCCCGGCGATGGACAGGATCGACGAAGCCGTGGCCCTCGTTGGGATACACAACCAACTGCGTGGGGACATGGAGGTCGCGTAGCGCGTGCCAGAACTCGTAGGACTGCGGCGCAGGGCACTCGCCGTCACGATCGCCGACGACAACCAGGGTGGGCGTGGTCGCCTGCTTGATATAGGTGATGGCGGAGCTCTTTGCGTAGACGGCGGGGTCGTCGTAGACCGACGCGCCGAAGAATGGAATCATCCACTGGTCGATGGAGTTTTCGCCGTAGTAGCTGAGCCAGTCGGAGATGCCGGCGCCGGCGACCGCGGCCCGAAAGCGGTGAGTCTGGGTTACGGCAAACATGGTCATGAAACCGCCGTAGCTCCAGCCCGTCAGGCCTACGCGTTGCTGATTGATCGGATAGCGGGCTTCAGCAGCATCGACACCTGCGAGGATATCGCTCAAGTCGCCATAGCCGAAGTCTTTAACATTTGCCTGTGTGAATGCCTCGCCCTGGCCGAAGCTGCCGCGCGGGTTGGGCTGAAGAACAAAATAGCCAAGCACTGAGAACGGTGTTGCGCCCAGGCTGCCCCATCCTCCCCATTGCGAGCCCTCCGCGGCGCTGGGGCCGCCGTGCACGATCACGATGAGCGGATACTTCTTCGCGGGGTTGTAGTCCTTTGGCAGCGTAAGCCAGCCCTGGACGTTGAAGGATCCGTTCTTCCAGGAAAGGGACTCGGAGGGACCCCAGTTGGGACGAACGCCATCGTTGAAGTGAGAGAGCTGCAGAAGGCCGTCAAGGGACGCGGCAGTGGGCGCGCCGGTTCGCGCGCCAAAGAATTCGGGAGCACGATCAAAGCTGCTCGCGGAAAAAACGAAGAGCGAGTGATCGGCCGTCGCCGACAGGCTGCGGCTGAAGCGGCCGTCGCCCACTGAGGCGGGAATATCGAATACGGGTTCGGCAAAGGAGGACGAGACACTGTCGGCAGTCTTGTCGCCCACGATTTGCATGCGAACCAGCTGGTTGTTGCCTCCCACCAGTTCGCTTACGTAGAGGTGCTCGTTGCCGTCCCATTCAATCCATGCGGGCGATGTGGGCCGCGATGGGGTCAGGTCGTGGGGTGCTCCCCCGGCTGACGACACGATCCAGACATCGCCGCCGGTCGAGCCCTGGTCGCTCATCAGGCCGCCGATAAAGGCGATGGCTTTACCGTCGGGCGACCAGCGGGGAACTGCAATCTGCAGGCCGTGCAGCGGGCCGGCGACGATGGCAGGGGCAAGAATGGCGACGGGATCGGCGCCGAGGGCCTGGGTGTAGAGTTTGGCGACCCACCAGTTGTTTTCGCCGGGCGGCTCGGCGGCGATGTAAGCGAGCGATTTTGAGTCGGGAGCCCAGTCAAACTCGTAGACGTGGAGGTTTGCGGGCGAGACCATCTCCGGGGCCGCGGGCTTCGAGGCATCCACGCGAACATCGGCGATGCGCTGGATTTCAACCCCGTCTGCGCCGATGACTCCTGAGGGAAGTTTCATGGCGGCGAGAGCGCCGGATGGCCGTGTGGCGCCGTCGACAAAGAGAAACGCGATGCGAGAGCCATCGGGCGCGAAGGCCGGCTCTTCAACATAGCCGTTCAGCGTGGTCAGGCGCTGAGCCGTCTTCCCATCCAGGTGCGAAAGGTAGAGATCGAGTTGATCGCCGGGCCGTGCGCAGTCTGAAAGAAAGGCGATGGCATTTGAGTCGGGTGCCCAGGCTAGCTGGCCCTCGCGGCAGTGCTGATCCGGCTTGCTGGCCGCTGTTACACGATCGGTCTTCTTGAGGTCGTCGAAAGGAGCCACCTGGATTTCGCCGCCCGCACGCGTCCCCTCGATCCACGCGAGGTGTTTGCGGTCGGGCGAAACAGCCACCTGGCCCACGCTCCGGGCACGGTTGATGCCGTTCAGAACCTCCTCTATATGGGCGCGGTCGGGGTCCTTTGCCGAAGGGGCCGGCTGCGCAGGAAGGCTGACGGCTTGGGCGAGAAAGACTGCGCCGGCGAAAAGGGCGGCGACGGATGCAGAGGCGCGGGTAGACCTTAGGCAATTTGGCAAAAACATAGAGAGATGCTAACAGCAGGATTCGATGAGGCCCGATTCCGCCTGATGATTAGCGCCTAGCCATACGAGGAGGGAACGTTCCTACTCCCCTGAGCCGCCGCCCCTACCCCCATCACTGATTCGCTCCCCTGGACATCTACGAGAAAGCCGTTTTTTTTGGCAACATTTTTAGGTGATTTCATGCCTCGGCACGCCCCAATCCCGCCCGCCAACACCGATCCGACCCCGGGTGTTCACCGTCCACCCTCCACCGTCCACCGTCCCCTGTCCCCTGTCCACTGTTCACTACGCACTGTGCACTGTTCACCATCCACTGTTGACTGCCCTTTGCGCATAATTTCCCCGTCCCGGCGCACAATCGAACCGTGAAAAGCGAACTCACCCATCACCGCAGCTCCTCTTCCACCGTCGAGAAGGGGCATGAATTCTCGCACACTGAAAACAAAGGGCTTATTCCATATGCCTCCACAACCTACTTCTTTTCAGCATGTTACAGATAGCACTTTTTCGGAAAACGACCCTTTTGCACGAAAATTGGTGCACTTCTTTCATCCCAAGCTGTCGGAAACCGTCGGAAAATCGCGGATCAGACCCTAAAAGAAACATGTCAACCACGCTTGACATCAGTCGAATTACTATGTAAAGTTAAGTTGTCTTTTAGGAAAGGAAACTCTCCATGCTCTTTTCTGGTTGCAATCGCAACTTCAGCCCACTGCAGCGGCGGTCGATGGCAATGTTTGGTGGCCTGATGATTCTGTCCATCGCGCTTCTCGCGTTGGCCCTTGAGTCCGCCGAACACAACTCGGTCTCGAAGTCGCTGGTGATGGTTCTCGATCTGCTGCCGGCAATACCTATCGGGGCGATGATAGCGGTCGTCAGCAGGTACCTCACACAGGAGACAGACGAGTTTATCCGGCTCCTGGTCATGCGTTCTTTGTTGTGGGGGATCGGGACCACCATGATCGCGGACATCGTTCTGGCGGCCGTGTTCATCGATCTGCGGGCGCTGCACCTCGCCGTGGTCTACAACATCGACGTATTCACAATCACGGCGATGATTGCGCTGTCTTTGCAACTGAGGAGGGCGCAGTGAAGAACCGTCTGCGCGTGCTGCGGGCGGAGCGGAACTGGAGCCAGGCCGATCTTGCCGCGCGGCTCGAGGTGTCGCGGCAATCGGTCAACGCGATTGAGACGGGGCGCTTCGATCCAAGCCTGCCGCTGGCGTTCAAGCTGGCCAAGCTGTTTGACGCGCGGATTGAGGAGATATTCGAAGCGGAACCCGCGGGAGGGACGCCGGCGAATTAGGTGACGTTTAAGACAGGGTGCGGAAGAACGATTCCGGAGCCACAAGATGTGTCAGGGCACGACTTTAGTCGTGCCGATAACGCCAATAAACTCAGTGGGGCTTTAGCCCCTGAGGGATGTCTCTCTCAAAACCTCCCACTAATCTCTCATTTCTCCGCAGCCCAAAGAGACGGCTTTCTGGATCGCCAACAGCGTCTCAAGCAGTGGCTTCAGCAGCCTGAGGTCAAGGGCGTTGGCGCCGTCGGACTTGGCGTTGGCGGGGTCGTCGTGGACTTCGAGAAACAGCCCGTCAATGCCCGCGGCAACAGCCGCACGGGCAAGCAGGGGAATGAATTCAGGTTGGCCGCCGCTCACACCATCGGCGGCAGACGGCTGCTGCACCGAATGGGTTGCGTCAAAGACGATGGGGGCGGTGCGGCGCATGATGGCCAGCGAGCGGTAGTCCACCACGAGATTGTTGTAGCCGAAGGATGCGCCTCGCTCGGTGAGGAAGACGCGGCTGTTGCCGGTGGAGCGGACCTTCTCAACCGGGTGGTTCATGTCCCAGGGTGCCACGAATTGGCCCTTCTTGATGTTGACGGCTCGTCCGGTCTTTCCCGCGGCCACTAGCAGGTCGGTCTGGCGGCAGAGGAAGGCGGGAATCTGCAGCACGTCGGCTGCTTCGGCGGCTACTTCGCAGTGTGCGGGCTCGTGGACGTCGGTGAGGATGGGCAAACCGGTGTCTTTGGCGAGGCGGCCAAGAATGGCCACGCCTTCTTTCAGGCCGGGGCCGCGAAAGCTTTTGACGCTGGTGCGGTTGGCTTTGTCGTAGCTGGCCTTGAAGATGTAAGGGATGCCGAGATCGACTGTGACGCGCTGGATTTGCTCGGCCAAGCGCCGAACATGGGCTTCTGACTCGATGACACAGGGGCCGGCGATGAGGAAAAGCTGGCCCGATCCGACGTGGACCGGGCCGATTTCAAACGAGTTCGTCACGAAGGCGATTTTACCTTGCCGGACGTGTAAGGCCGCCTTCTATACGGCCACGCGATCGGCAGCGTGACTGCGCGACCACTCCCAAAGGGCGCGCTCGAGAGCGTGCAGCGTGGTGTCTCCGGGAAGATTGGATTGGGGCTGGACAATTCCACACTCGGCAAGATGGCGGAAAAATCCCAGATATGTCTCGTAGAAGTCGACGTCGTGCCGCGAGTGACCGAGAGCCTCAAGAGAGCGGTAGTCGAGGACCGCGTAGCGGTCGGGGTGGATGGCGGCCAGAATGGCCGTGGCGATGGGCAGGTCGATGCCGCGCAGGCTGGTGAGCGCGTTGACCGCATCGCGGACCGATGACCCGGGGTTGGCGGCCACCGAAAGCGCCTTACGGATGCTCTCGTTGCTGTTGCCGATCAGATAATGAACGACGCGCTCAGACTTCCAGCGAACAATGGTCTCAAGGTTGGCCAGCGAGTAGTCGCCTTCGCGAATGGCCCCGCCGGCCTCAAAGGCACCAGCCTCAAGCTGGCGCTCCCGTTCGCTGGCTTCCTGCCAGTATTTTTCCGCTAATTGTTGAAGTTCCGCTTCCGAGGGTTGAAGCTCAAAGTAAGCCATGGTGGTCGATCTCCCTTTCACAAAAACCAGCAAAAGATAGGCCCGGCATGAGGCGTTGTCAATATGACTTTGGAAGGCTCTTAGGTGACTTCTGGAAATGCCATTTTTAATGGTAAAATGGCATTATGAATGCCATTGTTGAGATCGACAAGGCGGGGCGGATCGTGATTCCGAAAAAGATGCGGGATGAGCTGGGGCTCAAGGCGGGGACTCGACTGCGGTTGGAGCGCGCGGGTGATCGTCTGGTGATGGAGCCGCCTGCGGAGGAAGCGCGCCTGGAGATGCGGGACGGCCTTCTGGTGCTGGTTGGTGGCGGCAAGCGCACGGTTGAGGATGTAAACCGCGAGATTCAGGAGCAGCGAGAAGGCAGAATGCGGTTTGTCGCCGGACTCCCCGACGAGCCATGAGCGAGCCCGTGAAAGTCTTTCTTGACACGTCTGTATTGATCGCGGCGAATGATAACGATCACGAGAAGCACGCTGAGAGCCGGCCTCTTCTGGCAGCGGCTACTCAGGAAAACTGTGCCTGCGGCGTGCACAGCCTGGCGGAGACGTACGCCAACCTCTCGATTGTGAAGGGAGGTAGACAACAAAGGCCAGAGACCGCGCTTCGGCTGGTGGAGCAGATTGCGGGCAGAATGATGGTGGTTGCGCTCGATCCGGAAGAGTATCTCGCGGCCGTTCGGGATGCTGCAAGTCTAAGAATTGCCGGTGGGACGATCTACGATGCGTTGTTGTTGATGTGTGCGCGGAAGGTGGATGCGGAGCGGA
>Ga0182018_10001728_pt1 | contig 23959 bp, 14 predicted proteins | sample 812P2MmetaG_FD_120490 | JGI IMG/M metagenome (GOLD analysis project Ga0182018, IMG submission 120490) | Permafrost microbial communities from Stordalen Mire, Sweden - 812P2M metaG | ecosystem: Environmental > Terrestrial > Soil > Wetlands > Permafrost | place: Sweden: Stordalen | collected...
GCGAAAGAAGATGGTCGCTTTTACCTTGTCTCCTTCGTCAAGAAAACGCAGCACGTGGTTCTTTTTCGTTTCGTAATCGTGGTCGTCCACATTGATACGAAACTTCACTTCCTTGACCGTGATCGTCTTTTGTTTCTTCTTCGCTTCGCGCTCGCGCTTTTCGTTCTGGTACAGGAATTTCCCGTAATCCATGATGCGGCAAACCGGAGGTTGCGCCGTCGGGGAAATTTCCACCAAATCCAGGTTTCGTTCGCGGGCCAGTTTCAGCGCTTCAAAAGGAGCCATCACGCCAATCTGCTCCCCTTCGTCCCCGATCACGCGAACTTCGCGTGCTCGGATGCGCTCATTCATGCGGATAAAACGCTTGTCGATACTGTCCTCCGTACTGCTATCTGCTTATCTGACAGACTGATCTGACCGAAAAAAAGATGGCTTAAAAAGTATAGCATGCACCCATCAGCGATGCCCTTTACAGGCCCGGCCAAGCGCAATATGGCCGGTTTTCTGCTACTCACACTTGCGCCGGCACTATCCCGCCACCACGTCAAATGGCCGCATCATTTCATTGTCCTCATGCTCCAGCAAGTGGCAATGCCACACGTACCGTCCTTTGAAGCCCTCGAACCGTGCAATGATCCGCGTTACCATTCCCGGCGCCGCTCGTACCGTGTCTTTCCATCCCATCTCGCCCGGCTCCGGAGGCGTAACTGGCGCCAGATATCGAATCTCGTTCTTGGTCCAGTAGTCGGCGATGCTCAACGTCCGTCGATCCAGAATCTGAAACTTCACCAGATGCAGGTGAATCGGATGCGCGTCGTCCGTCGTGTTAATCAGGTTCCAGATCTCGACCGAGTCGAGCACCGGGTTCTCCGTCACTGGTGCACTCCAGTGCGTGTTGTTCAATAACATGTGCACTGGCTTCTGCACCAGGTCCTGGATCTCCACCAGCGCCAGGTTTCGCGTCTTCACCGCCGCGCTCTCCGGGATCCTCGGCACCGGCCGCAGCGCCTGCGGCATCGCGCTCTCGTCGCGCCCGACCTTTGCGGCTACGCGAAACTGCATGACGTTGATATTGTCGTTCTTCAGAATGACGTTCGTTCCCGCGCTGCCCGCGAAATCCAGTATCAGGTCGGCGCGTTCTCCCGGCGCAATCGACAGCAGCTTCATCTCCACCGGGGCCGGCAAAAGTCCCTGGTCGGTTCCGATCTGGTGAAACGTCTGCCCGTTGAACATCGACGCCGCCCGCTCCCCCGGCTTTTGCTCGCCAGAGAACGTCAGATGAAAGAATCGCCCGTTCGCGCCGTTCAGCACCCGGAAACGATACTTTCGCGGTTCGACCTCCAGATAAGGAAACAATTTGCCATTCACCAGGATGGCGTCGCCAAAAACTTCCGGCACCCACGGCGATTTCTCATTGGCTGAGACCGGATAGTTCAGTTGCCCTTCAAGATCGAACACGCGGTCATACAGCGCGAGCGGGATTTCGTATTTTCCCTTCGGCAGATTCAGCGCGTTTTCAGTTTCATCGCGCACGATAAACGCGCCGAACAGTCCCGCGAAAACATTCAGCCGGTTAATTCCCAAAGTGTGGTCGTGGTACCACAGCATGGCCGCTTCTTGCCGGTTGGGGTAATAACTCACCGCCGACTTGCCCGGCACATACCAGTCCTCGGGATAGCCATCGCTGTCGGGCGGCGCCTTCGCGCCATGCAGGTGCACCACCGTCCGCACCTCGGGCTTGTCCGCCTCCGCGCCGTGGATCGTTTTGTCCACCGGCAGAAAATGCTTCGTCGGCAGCTCGTTCACCCACTCCACCAGCAGTCCTTCGCCGCTGCGCGTTTCAAACGTTGGTCCAGGTGAAGTCGACGCATATCCCCACATGCGAGTCGGCTTCAAATCGCGATGCACCTTCGCTTCGAACGCCCGCATCGGGACGCGATAGTAAGGAATCTGCGCCGCCGCATTCTCCGGACTGGGACGCCGCCCGCTTGGCTGAATGATCTGCGGCAGCGGCAGCGGGTCCACGAATTGCGCCAGCGACCCCGCATTCAGTTGTGTGCGGTAGTGGGGCTCGTCCGGGTGCGACATCGCAAAACTCATGCCGCGCCGCATGGCCACAGCCATCGTCGTCATACCACTCTGCGCCAGAAATCTCCGCCGGCTAATCCCCAAGTCCAACCCTCCTACGTGTCATCCCTCACCCAGCTTGTCAACCTGAGCGCAGCGAAGGATCCGCATTTCCCCGCAATCCTCTCCCGGCAATCCTCCAACCGTCCCCGCAGCGTAAGAACGGGCATGCGAATCATCTTCGCATGCCCGCCCAGTGTCACATCAAATACAGCTCTGCGTCACAGCCCGCAGAGGGATGGTTTTTGTTTCTCACCTGTGACCGGATTCAAGCACAGCGTTCCGTTCGACCGTGCCGCCTTCGCGAAGTCGAAGTCCTGCGCGATGGAGTTGGCAATCGCATCAAACGAGCCGCCGCCGATGCGTTGTCCGCCCAGCCAGTTGTCCTCGACGAAGTGGATGATCGACGACTGGTCGGTCACCGTGTGGTCCACGAAGTTGTCCTTCGCGTACGGTGAAATTACCAGCATCGGCAATCTCGGACCATAGCCGCAGCGTCCCAGGGCCGACGGTCCCGCAATGCCCGCCAGCGCCGGCGCAGCCGTTCCGCAGTACCCGGGCGCCGTCAAAGCGTCTCCCGGTCCATTGGAAGTATTGACGATCGGTCCCATATCGTGGTCATACCATCCGTCGGAGTCGTCATACGCGATGACTACAGCGGTGTTGTTCCAGTTCGGATTGTTGGCCGGATTTTCCAGGAAGTTCACAATGCTCACCACGAACTCCTGCTCGTCGATCGGGTCCGAGTAGCCAGGATGCGCGTCCTGATAACCAGGCGCTTTCAGGAAGCTCACGGCTGGCTGTTGGCCCGCGAGAACGGCAGTTTGGAAATCCTGAACATCGTAGCTGTGGTTGGCGCATCCCGCCGTTCCCCACGCTTCGCCGCAAGGCCGCGCGTGCGTCGGATTGGCAATCGACGGCCAATACGAGGTGAAGGAGTGGTGCGGAATGTAATCCGTTTCCGTCTCGCCCGTGATGTTCGATTTCGTCGACCGGCTGCACCCGGTTGTCCCGTTCGGGTTCACGATGTTTAGATTGAACCCGCCCAGGAACGCTCCCCAGGTCACGCCCGCGTTGTTCAACAAATCGAAGATGGTCGTTCCACCCATCTGCGCCTGGTTCTTGCTTGGGCCAGCGCAAATGTCACCCAGCGGATCTGGATCGCCGATGTTCGTGTACCCGCCGTTGCCATCCGGAACAAAATTTCCCGTCCCGTTCAGGTACCCCACCACTCCATTGGTTTGCCCCGCGACCAGGTTCATCACCCCGACCGACGACGGACCAAACGTGCTTCCGTGCGAGTTGTCGCTCAGCGCGAAATTCTGCGCGTAGTTCCACAGCGCGGTCACGGTGTTTCCGTCGAAATAACCCATGACCAAGCCGTTGGTATTGTTGATCCCGCCACCACCGGGCGGCGGTCCGGCAGTGCCGGTGTTTAATGGAAACAAGTCCATTAATCCGGAGTCGAACGCCTGCTGCTCCGGGGTATAGTCATGATCCATATCCGCAGTAGCAGCCTGCGTCACATCCAGCCGGTACGGATTCGCCGCGCCCGTGCCATTGGCCGGGTTCAGGTTCGGGTTGCTGGTCAGCAGTGCGCCCGACAATCCATTGACCGTCGGCGTGTTTTCTTTCGCCTTAAACGCATTTTCGAATTTCGGATTCAGAGCATTCGGATAGGTTCCGAAGTAGTGATCAAACGAAATGTTCTCACCGAAAATCACCACCAGGTATTGAATGGGAGTCGCGGTTTGCGCGGGAGCGTGCTTGGTTGCTGGTTTGACGGACGTGGCGAACGCAGGACTGACGCTCGGTCCCAGAGCAATGGCCAACGTCAGTAATGACGCCATCGCCCGCCTGAGATTGGCAAACACCTGCTGCTGTTCCAACATGCGGAATTCTCCGTTTCCTGGAAATTGCACGGCGCAAGGCACAGACCTGACGCGTGGCGAGAAACTGCAAGAACATTAGGCGGGGTATATTTCGCTACCGTGACTGCAATGTTAAAGAAAGATGAAATCCAAGGCGGGAATCACAGCTAAGTGCAGGAGGTTGCACACGAAATGCCGGCAACTTTCATTTCTCGGATGAAGTGCTGGGATGATGTGTGGCGCGGGCGACCGCGCCGGCGAAAAACAGGGTCTCTATGCGACCGCGACCCGAGGCGTCCGCAGACGCCGGTACAGACGCAGATAATCGTCGACCATGCGCCGCGCCGTGAAGCGCTCGCGGGCCCGATTATAAGCGCGCGTCCCATACTGCCGCGCCAGTTCGCGGTCTTCATCGAGCCGTCCAAGGACGTCGCTCAGGCTCTCCGCACTGTTGCGTTCAAAGTACAACGCCGCGTCGCCCCACAACTCGCGATACACATCGGTATCGTTCGCCACCAGCGCGCAACGCGAGAATGCAGCCTCAATCGACGCCAATCCTGTCGGCTCATACTGCGAAGTCGCGGCAAAAATCTTCGACTTGCTGTAGAGCGTGCGCAGTTGCGCTTCGGTCTGCGCTCCCTTCACGGAAATTTCATGCTGATCGGTCGAGACCCGCACATCCGCGCGGATCGGCACCGGCGGCGCAGGGACGGGATTGTCCGCGCCCACGATGCACACCGGCAGCCCATGCGTATGCTGGGTAAGCAGAGACACTTGCTTGCCCGTGTCCCACAGCCGCCCGATCGCCAGCACCGAGTCTTCTTTGGTGATAAAGGGATTGAAGTAAATCGGATTCCGTCCCGGTGGAACCACGTGCGCCTCAAAATCGCTGCCATACGCCAACTGCAGCATTTCCTGCATCCACCGCGAAGCCGTCACCACCGTATCGGCCCGCCGCAGGCTCGCGACCATCGTTTCCCGATACCAGTCCAGCCACGCCGAAGCCGCGGGCTCGTGCCCATGAATGCACAACCACCACGTAATCACGTCGCCGTGCGCCACCACCACCCGCGGAGTTGCCACCGGCAGCGCCCCAAAACTCAACTGGTTCAAATGCAGAAAATCCGGACGCGTGTCTCTTACCACCGCGCACAAATATTCCTGCGCCGCCTCAAAATCCTGCTCGCCTTCCTGCATCCAATCGAGTCGAAACGCCGTGGGATGATATTCCAGCCCGTGCAGTCCATCCATCCACGCCGTTTGATGAGGAAGTGGGATCTCGCCGAAACTGACCAGCGTGACCTGCGCTCCCTGCGTCACCAGTCCCGAAACCAGTTCGCGCGAGTATGTCCACACGCCGCTGAACGTGTCCGCCGTAACCAGTACGCGCACAGAACCCCCGCGGATCTCAAGGGCTGGGAGCGCCCTCAAGCCTGTTCTTGCGTTCTAGTGTAGGGTCGAGTCGCCCCGCCGGCAAAGGCTTTTTTGATGTTTCTAGCCTTTTTTCGCGGTTTGGATTTTGAATCACGACTGCGTCATGGGCCTATGTGCGGACGGCGCCCACCAGGTTAGCGCCCAAAAAATGGGCGCTAACCTGGGGGTCGGGTAAGAATCTACGTCGAATCCGCCCAGCGAGTCATCTCTCGCTTGATTGCAAAATGACTTCCCGAGAGATGACCTGCAATTGGTCCCGGAAGATGTTCCGCCATCGTGAACACTTTCGGCTTCGTCAATATCCGCATCGACCACAGCAGATCGTCAAGCGACGTTCCGAAGCCGAAGTGCGCGTCGACAAAAGCCAACTCCGAAGAAGGCAGAGAAATGCGGCCGGAAATCAGCACCACGGGAACATCGGGAACAAGATATTTCACTTCTTGCGCCAGGCGCGAGCCAGACATCTGAGGCATTTCGTAATCGAGCAGCGCCAGATCGAAATAAGTTCGTTTGCAAAGCGCGAGCGCTTCGAGCGGATCGTTCTTCGCGATCACGCGAAACCCGCATTCCTCCAGAACACTGCTGAGTAATCGGCTGGATTTGGGATTGTCGTCCACATACAACACTGTCGTTCGGTTCTCCATTGACAATAACCTCCGTTCCTTTCCCGAAGAACGCAATCCACAGAGCGCCCTTGCGGAATAGTTTGGGTAGAGATTTGTCAATAGATGAAAAGACAAGGCTTGCTGCGTTTTTACTGGCCAGCGGCAGCCGCGGCAAGATGCGTCTCGGTCTCCGGATTTTTCTCATGCGCAGTCTCACCTGGCAAAGTGAACTTGAACACCGAACCGTGACCAGGTTCCGAATTGACCCAGATAGTTCCGCCGTTGTGCTCGACGATCTTCTTGCAGATGGAGAGACCGATTCCGTTGCCGGGATATTCGGCGCGTGTGTGCAGGCGTTGGAAGATGACGAAGATGTTTTCCGCGTATTCGGGAGCGATGCCGATTCCGTTATCGCTCACGCTAAACAGCCAATGCGGACCGTAAGGTTCGGCCTGCACGGTAATCGCTGGAGGGTTTTCACCGCGAAACTTGATCGCGTTGCCGATCAGGTTCTGCAATAGCTGCGATATCTGCGAGCGATCGCCCCAAAGTGTGGGCAGCGAATCGTAGGTGACCACCGCGCCACTCTCCTGAATTGCCGGACCTAGGCTCTGCAGCACTTCGCTCATCACCGCGTTGCAATCGACCTTCCCGCGTGTTCCTTGCTTGCGGCCCACGCGTGAGAAGGCCAGCAGATCCTGGATCAGCGTCTGCATGCGCTGCGCTCCCTCGCACGCATAACTGATGTACTTGTCGGCGTTTTCGTCGAGTTTGCCGCGATAGCGCTCGCCCAGCAACTGCGTGTAAGCCGCAACCATGCGCAGCGGTTCCTGCAGGTCGTGCGAGGCGATGTAGGCGAATTGCTCAAGGTCCGCATTTGAACGGGCAAGCTCTTCCGCCTTCCGCGCCAGGTCTTGTTCCGCTTGCCGTCGTGCGCGCAGCAGGCTTTTCTCCTGTAAAGCGCGGCGCACCGCTTCGGGAAGCCGTGCCAGTCCGTCTTTCAGTACGTAGTCGGTCGCGCCGCGCTTTATGCACTCGACTGCGGTTACGTCTCCCAATGCCCCCGAGACCAGAATCAGCGGAATGTCCAGCCCTTCGCGCCGCAGAACGTCCACTGCTTCAATGCCTTTCCACTGCGGCAGGTTATAGTCCGCCAGCACGATGTCGGGACGGTGCGCGAGCAGTTCACGTTCGAACCCCTTTTCATCCTGCACCACCGCGGCCGAAACCGAGAAGCCGCCTTTGCGCAAGGTCGCGGCCACCAGTTCTGCGTCGAGCCCGTTGTCTTCGACGTGCAGCACGCGCAGCTGCCCGGGAAGCGGTCCGAGATCGTCAGCGTCGGGCATTCGTCGGTACCTCCCAGTGAAGAGAATCTTCTGTGATCGGGGAATGGTTGGTCACCAGCCAGTACAATCCCACGCTCTTCACCGTTTGCCGGAACTGTTCGAAGTCAACTGGTTTCTGGATATAGCTGTTGGCTCCTAAGTTGTAGCCCGTGACCAAGTCGCGCTCTTCTTTCGACGAGGTCATGATGACGACTGGGATGACCTTGGTCCGAGGTTCGTTCTTGAGCTGTCTGAGTACCTCCAGCCCATCGATCTTGGGGAGTTTCAAATCCAGCAGCACCAGCTTGGGAGGATGATCGAACGACCGTTCCGAGAACGCCCCGCGACAGAACAGAAAGTCCAGGGCTTCCTCCCCATCGCGCACGATGAAGATGTGGTTGGCCAGCTTCTCTCGCCGCAGTGCATGCAGCACCATATCGGAATCGTCCTGACTGTCTTCCACCAGCAATATGTCCAGTTCTAAATGGTTCATGCTTTTCCTCCCGCCGAAGCCTCGTTGGTCTTCGGTCCCGCTGTTTTTCCCGCACCGAGGGTGAAATAGAAAGTCGCTCCCTTATCGATTTCCCCCTCGGCCCAGACTCGGCCTCCGTGTTTTTGCACAATGCGTTGCACGGTGGCCAAGCCGATTCCTGTGCCTTCAAACTTGTCGGGCTGGTGCAGTCTCTGGAACACCCCAAACAACTTGTCGACATACTTCATGTTGAAGCCAATGCCGTTGTCCCGGACCATGAACACTGTTTGCCCAGTCTCCGCATCAACCTGATGCCCCACTTCGATCACGGCTTGCGCACAGGGACGAGTGAACTTGAGCGCATTGGTCAGCAGGTTCTGAAAGATCTGTTTCACCAGCACGGGATCGCACTCTACCTCCGGCAGATCGCAGAGGACCCACTTCACCTCCCGTCCTTCGCTTTCGGGCTCCAGCATCGCCAGAACTTCCTCCACCAGCGGAGTCAAGCTAGTGGGTGTCAAGTGCAGCGCATGGCGGCCGATACGCGCCAGGTTCAACAACTCATCGACCAGAAGGCCCATCTTCTCCGTCCCTGCCTGAATGCGATCGAGGTAGCGACGGGCTTCGGGATCGAGCGTAGGACCGAACTCTTCGACCAGGATCTGGGAAAAGCCGCTGATGTGGCGCAGCGGTGCGCGCAGATCATGGGAAACGGAATAACTAAAGGCTTCCAGTTCCTTGTTGGCTGCGGCCAACTCCGCGGTGCGTTCGGCCACCCGGACTTCGAGTTCGTCACAGAGTCTGCGGATCTCGTGCTGATCGGCCTTGCTGCGAGTGATGTCGCGGAAGGCGGCGACTCCGCCTCGCAGTGCGCCGTGTTTGTCACGCAAGGGGCTCGCGCTGACCTCAACCCAGGTGCCCGCGGCGTTTTTCGGATTGCACACGAACATCTCGGTTGTGCACACCTCTCCACGTATGGCGCGAGCGAGAGGAAGCCGGTCGGCCGGGAAAGGTGTCGTGGTGTCGTCAGCGAGAAACAGGCCGTAGTGTTCGGGCCACTGCCCCGCAGGAAGCTGTGTAGCACCCATACCGAGGATCTTTTCTGCAGTGGGGTTCCAGAGGATAAACTCTTCCTTCTCGTTGACGGCGGCCAACCCCTCGACCATGCTGTCGAGTACGGACTGCAACATGCGCGTCTGCTCCTCCAGAGCGCGCCGTGAGCGGGCCAACTCTTCAGTCTGCCGGGAAAGCTCCTCGGCCTGTTGCGCCAGGGCTGCCTGCGCTTGCTTGCGTTCCGTAATATCGCGGGCAATCTTCGATGCGCCGATAATAATGCCGTGACTGTCCTTCACCGGCGAAACCGTCAGGGAAACATCGACGCGAGTCCCGTCTTTGCGTATGCGCGTCGTGTCGAAATGTTTGACGCTCTGGCCGCTGCGGATGCGGGCGAGAACCTCGGACTCCTCTTGCGTTCGATCTGGCGGTATGAGCGTCAGGATCGACTTGCCGACCATCTCCGATGCCGAGTAGCCGAACAACTTCTCGGCGCCGTCATTCCAGGCGGTGACGATGCTATCGAGAGTTTTGCTGATAATGGCATCGTCGGAGGATTCAACCACCGCCGCGAACCAGCCCCGCAATTCTTCGGTTCGCTTGCGCTCGGTGATATCGGTGCGGATGGCGACGTACTGCCGCGGGCGGCCGCTAGGCCCGAGAAATGGGACGATGGTGGTGTCGACCCAGTAGAACGATCCATCCTTGGCGCGGTTCTTGATCTCTCCGTGCCAAACCCTGCCCATGGCGATAACGCGATACATCTGCCGGAAGAAGTCCTTGGGGTGATGGCCGGAGTTGAGAATGCGGTGGTTCTGGCCGATTAATTCGTCTCTGGAATATTGACTGATGACGCAGAACTTCTGGTTGACATAGGTGATGGTTCCTTGAACATCGGTGATGGCGACGATGGAGTGCTGATCGAGGGCGAACTTCTGATCGGTCAGCTCCTGGACCAACCTTTCGCCGGCGGCGAGGCTTTCTTTCAGCGCGTCAGCGACCTGCTGGCGCTCGACAATCTCGCGGCCCTGCTGCCGGATCTGTTCAGGAAGCGAAACAACTTTAGGGACCAGTGGAACGAGCATCGCCGCGGTGATCAGAGACACCGCTGCCGTGCCCGCTTTGATGATCCCCGCCAGCAGATAATTGGCGTGCCAGATGTTCCAGATCTCCATCAGGTGGGTTGTGCCGCAAGCCAGGATGAAGACGCCGAACATCCAGAAGATGCCATTGAAGGGCAGACCGCGAGTCTTGCGGATGAAATAGACGAGAATGACAGGAATGCAGTAATACGACAGGGCGATGAGGGCGTCGGAAATGACGTGCAGCCACATCATGCCCGGATTCCACAGGTAGCAGAAGCCGTGCGGCATGAAATCAGACGAAAAGAATTGTTGAAACAATCCCATGGTTTGGGCTCCCACTGGAACTATCGGCATGGCAAATAAGCTCCAGTAAGGCGACGGATTACTTAGGGTCGGGGCCACCGTCCATGAGAGGACGGCGACAGTTTTTCTATCGGCGGGAACTGCGGAAACCTTAGCAGCGAAAATCGGTGGACGGTGTCCGGGCGCGGAACTCGCCCCTCGACCGACCCTTCGAACTATTTCACCCCTCGAACTATTTCACCACCAGAAGGGTGAACGGAAATACGTAGGCCTGGAGCATGACCATGATTCCGACCAAGGCGGCGAGCGCGATGCTGTGGAAGAAGACGTAGCGCAGGATGTCGCCTTCGTGCCCATACCACTCCGTCGCTGTGCTGGCGACGACGATGCTCTGGGCATCGATCATTTTGCCCATCACGCCGCCGCAACTGTTGGCTGCCGCCATCAAGGTGGGTGACACGCCGATTTGTTCGGCGGAAATTCGTTGCAGGCTGCCGAACAGCACATTGGACGACGTGTCGGAACCGGTGAGCGCCACGCCGAGCCACCCGAGCATTGTGCCAAAGAAGGGATAGAGCATCCCCGCGCGTGCGAAGGCCAGACCCATCGCGGCGTCCAACCCGGAATATCGCGTCATATAGCCAATCGAGAGCATGGTGGCAATGGTGAGCAAGGAGAAGCGCACCCGCATGATCGTTCTTCCGTAGGTGAGCAGCATCTTCCACGGCGTGAATCCCATGATCAGGCCGGCGATGATGGCGGCAACCAGAATGCCCGAACCGGTCGCAGTCATCCAGTTCAGGGAATAAACGGCGGCTTCAGCGGTCGGTTTGCGGACCACTGGTGGCACGCGCTGCACCATCTGATGCAAGCCAACCACCGGGAACTTGGGCGCGGAAAAACTATCGAGTTTGGCTTTGACGGAAGGCAATCCCCAAATAAAAACGACAACGCTCAAAACCAGCCAGGGCACCCATGCGCGTGCCACCAGCCGCGCGCTATGACCGTGCGAGCCGCGGGCTGCGCGTTCTCCATCCTGCTCAAAACCCCAAATGCGCTTGGGCTGCCACTTCCAGAGAAAGAGAGTCAACGCCAGCAGGGAAACGACGGCAGCGATCACGTCAACCAGCCAAGGTCCATGAAAGTTAGACACCAGAAACTGCGGTACGGCGAAGAAAACGCCGGCAACCAACACAGCCGGCCAGACTTCGATCATTCCGTCAAAGCCGGCGAACGCCCAGACCAGCCAAAACGGCACGAGTACTGAGAAGAAAGGCAGGATGCGTCCGGCCTGTGCGCTCAACTTCAGCAAGTCCAATCCGGTGACTCCCTGCAGAGCGATGAGAGGAGTTCCCAGCGCGCCGTAAGCAACCGGCGCGGTATTGGCAATCAGCGAGAGGCCAGACGCCTGCAGCGGTTTAAATCCTAAGCCGATCAGGATGGCCGCAGTCACGGCGACTGGAGTGCCAAATCCGGCCGCGCCTTCAAAGAACGCGCCGAAGCTGAAGGCGATGAGCAAAAGTTGCAGGCGGCGGTCTTGCGTGACGCTGGTCAGGCTCTCCTGCATGATCTTGAACAGTCCCGCCTCGCAGGTGAGCTGATACATGAAGATGACGTTGAGGATGATCCAACCGATCGGCAGCAGGCCGTAACCGGCGCCCAGCACGGCCGTTTTGGCGGCGAGGCTGGCGGGCATGCCGAAAATCCAGATGGCGCAGATCAGGGAAGTGGCGAGGCCGAGAAGGGCGGCAAAATGCGCTTTCATGTGCAGCAGCGCCAAACTCCCCAGCAGCACGACCACCGGAAGCGTGGCCAGCAGCGCCGAGAGCCACCAGTGTTGCACCGGATCGTAGTTCTGCGGCCAGGGGTGGGCAGGCGGTCCAAGGCGCAAGATCATCACCGCGGCAATCACGGCGGCGATGAGCCCCGCGATCCAGAATATGGGATTGGCGACGGGAATGGCTGCGGTATTAGCGGGTGCGGGAGAAGATTTCGGTGCCTTGTCGGTAGAGGTCAAGGGCCCTCCGGGAGCCTGCACGGATTCTGGTCAGGCATTGTAGTACGGCAAGTCCGCATGTGCCAGAGATGTTCTTCTTGAGGGACGACGGCTTGGAACGTCGGCTAGGCCCGTCAGCCGGATTTCGCGCTCGGCAAACTTTGCGCTCGTCATGATCCCGGCCCGCGCTACAATGTCGGGCGCTGAAGGTAAGCAGCTTGAGGCCGGAGCGGAAGGACCGCGCATGCACATGTCAGATGGAAACGCGTCACGAGAGAAGCCAACGCGTCAGGAGCAGCCGCTCGTCCGTTTTGGACTGGGCCTCGCGAACTGGAGTGAGCAGTGGTTTCCAGATCCGCTGGTTTTCGCGCTGCTGGGAGTAGTGGTGGTTTTCATCGTGGGACTCATCCTTCATCAGAGTCCCGCGAAACTTGCCATTCAGGGCGGGAAGAGCTTCTGGGCGCTGGTGCCGTTCACCATGCAGATGGTGATGATCATCATTGGCGGATATGTCGTTGCCTCCACGCCACTGGTGTCTCGCGCCATCCGCGCGCTGGCGGGAATTCCGAAAACGCCGCGCGGAGCGATCGCACTGGTCGCGCTCTTCTCCATGCTGACGTCGCTGATCTCGTGGGGATTGAGCCTGATTTTCAGCGGACTGTTTGTGCGCGAACTGGCGCATCGCGTCAAGGGCATGGATTATCGCGCAGCGGGAGGGGCGGCGTATCTGGGGTTGGGCGCGGTGTGGGCGATGGGGTTATCGTCTTCGGCCGCGATGTTGATGGCAACCAAGTCGGCGATGCCGCCAACGTTGTTCAATATCAGCGGACTGATTCCGCTGACTCAGACTTTATTTTTGTGGCCGAGTATTGCGACGACGGCGATCCTGATTGTGCTGTCAGTGCTGGTCGCTTACTTGTCCGCGCCGCCGGCAGAGCGGGCGCGGACGGCGGAATCCTACGGAATCGAATACGAACCGATTCTTTCGCGCCTTGAGGTCAGGAGAAAACCGGGCGAGTGGCTGGAATACAGTCCGCTGCTGACCATCCTGGTCGCGGCTCTGTTGTGCTGGTATCTGGTCGATGTCTTTCGTACCTCGCCGCAAGGCGCGCTGGCTGCGCTCGATCTGAATACTTACAACCTGATGTTTATTACGGTCGGTCTTTTACTGCACTGGCGGCCGAAGCGCTTTATGCGCGCGGTTTCGGATTGCATTCCCGCTACCGGTGGAGTGCTGATCCAGTTTCCGTTTTACGCCGTAATCTTCGGAATGATCGTCGGCACAGGAATTGCCGACGCGCTGGCGAAGCTGTTCGCATCGATCAGCACGCATGGTACTTATCCGCTGCTGGTGGCGACGTATTCGGCGGTGCTGGGCGTCTTTATTCCTTCAGGCGGAAGCAAGTGGGTGATTGAAGCCCCGTATGTCTTGCAGGCAGCGAATCTGCATCAGGTGCATTTGGGTTGGGTGGTGCAGATCTATAACGCGTCAGAGGCGCTGCCGAATCTCGTCAATCCCTTCTGGATGTTGCCGCTGCTCGGCATTTTGAAATTGAAAGCGCGCGACATTGTGGGATATGGAATGCTGCAACTGATGGTGCACATTCCGGTTGTGTTCTTCTTGTGCTGGCTCTTTGCGCGATATATTCCCTATTTGCCGCCGATGAAGTAGGAATGGCCGACCTGATCATTGCGTCGGCGAAGTGCCGGGCGACTTGCTGGGCGGAGTCGCCGTTGGAGCGGGTGTTGTTGCCGCCGGCGGCTTTGGTTTCGGCGCAGCCTTCTTTTTTGCCGGCGGTTTTGCGGCCGGCTCGGTGTCATCCACCACAATCTTCTTCGGAGGCGCAGGTGGACCGGCGGACAGAGTTTTGACCTGGGCGCGCAGATGCGTCAGTTCATCTTCCTTGCTGGCTGTCAGCTTCTGCATGCGCTCGCCAAAGGCGCGGCGCGCGGTTTCGAGTCCAGTCATGTCGTTGCCTAGGCTTTGAAACTCGTCCTTGGTCCCGAAAGCGCCCGCCGATTCCACCACTGAGCCGAAGACGTCGTAGAGCGCGTCGAGGTTGCGGTAAAGCTTGAAGCTTGTGACCAGGTTCTCGGGCGAGTTGTTCAGTTGCGTGATGATTTCGGGTAGCGCCGACTGCAGATTGCGCTGCACCGACTCCACGTTCGTCAAGGTCTCTTGCTTGTTCGAAGCGCTCGTCTTCCACTTCTCGATGTGGATCTTCCCCAGGTCGGTCAAGATGCTCTGCGCCGTTTGCTGCAACGGCGCGATAATGCCGTTCAACTCGCTGACGGAGGTATAAGCCACCGCCGGCTGGTTTCCGCTGGGCGCATTCTGCGCGCCGGCGAGCGGCGCCAGCAACGCGAGAATGAGAGAGACAAGACAAATGAAGACGTTCCGCGAGTTCATGGGGCTCCGATAGTTTGCGGATGACCTGCCAACTCATCCTAGTTGAGGAGGGCAACGATCGTCGAGTGCATGATCGTCGAGCGCAAGATCGTCGAGAGAATGATCGTCGAGTCTATCTGCGCTGCTTTCGGGTGTCGTTTCGGCCGTGCCTCGGCTCGCAAACGGGATGATGACCGTCTGCAGCACTCGGGTCGAGTTTGACGCGGCGGTGAAGCTAAGCGAGAATTGAAAGACGGCAACCGCCGTCCGTAACCACGTGGGCCTGTGGCGCAGCTGGGAGCGCGCTTCCATGGCATGGAAGAGGTCGTCGGTTCGATCCCGACCAGGTCCACCAAATCTCCCACCTCCGTTTTACAAGCCACGCAAGCTGCGTGTATCGTTGTTTTCGCAAGTCGTTTCGCACTTCCTATTTCTCGCAAGTTCCTGGTGACCCCCATGTCGACATTTCGAACCATCCTGCTCATCTTCCTGGCATCCGCTTCTTCCGCTCGGCTATCGTTTGCTTCCGTCTCTGCCGCGTCACCGCAGGCGAGTGAAACAGGATCGGCGCCGGAACAGTTGGCAACTGATACGCCGCGAGTCACTCCCGGCGGAGCGACTTTCACGGTCCCCGCGGGCTGGTCGATGGTGACCTACAAGAACATGGTCGTGCTGGATCCGCCCGAACCAGACCTGCACGTCGTACTTTTCGATTCTGCGGCGGCCGATGCCAACGCCGCGGTGGCGGCGGCATGGGCTGCTTACAAGCCCGACCACAAGTGGCCGCAGAAGATGGTCACGCCGCGTCCAGCGCGGAACGGCTGGGACGAGCGGCAGGTGTTTGATTACGAAACTTCTCCCAACGAGCGGTTGGCCATCCAGGTGGTCGCCTCACGCGCCGGAAAAGAATGGACGGTGCTGATTCTGGATGCCAGCGAACCAACGCTCGAAAAGCGCAGCGCTCCGCTCGGGCTGATTATTCAAAGCTTGCGTCCGAAGGGGTACGCGCGCGAATCTTTTGCCGGCCGCAAAGCCCAGCCGCTGGATGCCGCCCACATCGCGCAGCTCAAAGAGTTTGTTGAGACCTCGATGAAGGAACTGGGCATTCCCGGCGTATCGATGGCGCTCGTCGATGGCGGAAAGGTCGTGTATGAAGGTGGATTTGGCGTGCGCGAACTTGGCAAGCCGGAGCGAGTCGACGAAAACACGCTGTTCATGGCGGCGTCGAACACGAAGGGAATGACGACGCTTCTGTTGGCGGAGTTGGTCGACGAGAAAAAATTGCGCTGGGATGAGCCGGTCACCGAAGTCTTTCCGAGCTTCAAACTCGGCGATGCGGACACGACCAAAAAAGTGCTGGTGAAGAACCTGATTTGCGCCTGCACCGGATTGCCGCGGCAAGACATGGAATGGATCTTCGAATTCAAGAACGCGACGCCGGAATCGACGTTGGCTTTGCTGGGGACAATGCAGCCGACCAGTAAGTTTGGCGAGGTCTTCCAATACAGCAATATGATGGCCGCGGCCGCGGGATACATTGGCGCGCATCTCGTGTATCCGAACCTGGAACTCGGCGCTGCCTACGACAAGGCGATGCAGCAAAAGATTTTCGATCCGCTGGGGATGAAATCGACGACCTTTGATTATGCGCGCGCTCTCGCCGGCAATCACGCCAGTCCGCATGGCGACGACGTCGATGGCAAGCCCAGCGTGGCCAACATGGCCTTTAATTATTCGATTGTCGCGGGTCGTCCGGCGGGCGGTGTCTGGACTTCGTCCGCGGATCTGATCAGGTACGTGCAACTCGAGCTTGCTCTAGGAAAGCTGCCTGACGGCAGGCAACTGGTATCAGCAGAAAATCTGCTGATGCGGCGCTCGCCGCAGATCGCGGTCGGCGAGGACCAGACGTATGGGATGGGATTGATCGTGGACCGCAAATACGGCATCCCGGTCGTGAGTCACGGCGGCAGCATGGCAGGCTTCAAGAGCAACCTTTACTTTCTGCCGGAGTCCGGTATTGGGGCGGTGCTGCTCACGAATTCAGATAATGGCGGGTTTGTTCTTGGTTCCTTCCAGCGTCGATTGCTGGAGGTCGTATTCGACGGCAAACCCGAGGCGGTCGCCGATGTTGCCGCCGCCGCCGCTCGCCATAAAGCTGCCCTGGCTAAAGAACGGGAACGGCTTGTTGTGCCGGCCGATGCGGCATTGGTGGGTGGTCTGGCCAAGCGATATTCGAGCAAAGAACTTGGAGAGCTTGACGTGCTCACCCAGAACGGCGTGACCACTTTCGATTTCGGCGAGTGGAAGAGCGCGGTTGCCTCGCGCAAGAATGACGATGGCACGATTTCATTCATCACCATCGATCCGACCAACTCCGGATTCGAATTCGTGGTGGGCGAACGTGGGGGCAAGCGGGTGCTCATCATCCGCGATGGCCAGCACGAATACGTTTTCAACGAGACGGCGTGATGCCGCTGGAAGTGGACTTCATGCAGGTTTCAGGTTGAGCCGCGCCGCGATCGTTTCGAGCAGTTGAGCTCCGGCTTCGCCTGCATGTTGCGTGGAAAATTCGCTGCCCAGTTCAATGACCGGGAGTTTGGCGCAGGCATCGCGAAAGGCTGGCGGTGAGCTTGCGGTTACCGTCATGCCGGAGCCAGCCAGAACAAGATCGAAATGGCTGACGCGCATGAGGAGAACGGCATCGGACACGCGACCGCTGCTTTGCACGTCGTATCCCGCGTGGCGGAGCAGTTCTCGCAAGTAGGCGAGCACGTCGGCGTTAGAGTCGAGACAGAGAATGCTGCGGCCGGTGGAAACGGGCGCGGCGGCGCGATCTCCAGGACGATAAAACGCGGCGACGGCTTTCTCCTCCGAGTCGTGTGAGTCAAATACGGCGGTCAGGCGCGACATCTCGAGAACTTTGCGCACGAATTCCGGAACGTTACAGAGCTTCAAGTCTCCTTTAGCCTGGCGAGTGGTGGTCAAGGCGCGGACCATGGTGCCGAGTCCGCTGCTGTCGACGAATCCGACCTCGCCAAGGTGCAGGACGATGAAGCGGCGGTCGCGCAGGAGCCAGATCACATGCTCTCGGAGCGAATCACTCTCCCGTCCGGCGACGATGCGTCCGTTGCAATGGACGACGGTGACGCGTCCCACCTCACGGGTATCAAGCGTTAAGGGCAAAGGTTCTCCAGGTGCGGCTGCGTTTCAGCCTGCGAAATCGCCACATTATATGCCGGTCAGCTAAGGGACGGCAGAAAAAACGCGGACGCTCCAGGCGCAGTTTAGCGTCGTCGGCATCCTGTCGTCAGCATCCCAATGAGCAACATGAAGATCATCGCCGCAGTATGTATGTTTCATCCTTGAAATGCTAGCCTGAAACCGCGATGCCCGAACGCCTGGTATGTCCCGGCACATTGACTTTGTTCGCGCTGCTTGCGCTCGTCGCGAACTTGTCGGCTGCGAGCATCTCGGCCGCCGCGCGCAGTCCCGTTGCCCATTGGGCTGTCGTCAGCCAACCCGTTCGCCTGGTGAACGGAAGCCCAGTGCTTTTTCGCGTCAGCACGCCTCATCGCGTTCGTACGCTCTCCGGTAACTGGCTGGGGCATGAGATCGCATTCAGCTTCGACCCGGCAAGCAAAATGTGGTTCGCACTTGCCGGGGTCGGTCAGGAAACAAAGCCGGGAATTTACGCGCTCGAACTTAACGCCGAAAATTTGCCCGGAGCTTCGATCGGAGACCCGATTTCGTTCGAAAAGAAAATTCGCGTGGAACGCCAGCGGTATCCGCGCGTGCTGCTGAAAGTTCCCGCTCGCTATACCGCTCCGAGTCCTGAAGATCAGCACGAAATCGAACAGGACAAAGAAATCAAAGCCGAGGCATTCAAGACTGTCAGCGACGAGCGCGAATGGAAGGGACCATTCGCGCCTCCAGTCGAGGCGGCGATCTCGGATGTGTTTGGCGTGGAACGTGTCTTCAACGGATCGGTCCAGAGTACGCACCAGGGGCTCGATTTCCGCGTGCCCAGCGGAACTTCGGTCGCGGCTGCCAATCGCGGACGCGTCATCGTGGCGCAGCCACTTTTTTTTGAAGGCAATTGCGTGATGATCGACCACGGGCAAGGACTACTGACAATCTATATGCATCTCTCGAAATTTCTGGTGAAAGAAGGCGACGATGTCGACAAGGGACAGGCGATTGGACTGAGCGGCGGCACTGGCCGCGCGACCGGCCCGCACCTGCATCTGGCCGTGCGCTGGCAGGGAGTGTATCTAGATCCGCAGGTGCTGCTGAGGCTGAAGTTGCCGTGATGAAATTGCGCTAGTAACCAGCCGCCAGCAGCGCATCTTCCGCATCCCACAGGCCGTCGCGAAATGTGACGCTTTTCCCTGAGATCGCGGGGATGCGCTCGCCGGGCACGATGATTCCAACCAGATTCAAGGGATCGGCGGCGGCGATAACCACGCGTTCGGGGTTGGCACTCTGCGGCAGTTTGCGCTGCGCGCGCAACGACTCGACAGCCACGGGAAGCGCGAATTGCTCTCCCAGAAATCCGTCAACGAAGCGGCCGCCGCGTACTTCGCCGCGATCTTCCAGACGGCGGTAGCCGATCTGCAATTCGCGCCAGCGCGGCAAATTGGTTTCGCGCACCAGCAAATCGCGAAAGACCACGCCGTAACGGCGCAGCAACATCCAGCAGCAGGATTCGACGCTGCGGTCGCGGTCGGCGCCTTCGGCATGCAGCAAAGACCAGCGTCCGGGAGCGTGACGCGGACGGCGGACTTTTCCTAACTTGCTTCCCAGACCATTACCCGTTGGAGATTGCTGCTTCGGCGTCACCAGCGCGCGCAGGTTTTCAAATCCGTCAGCGGTCACCAGACCGGCCGCAACCAGCTCCCAGAGCCCGGTTTCCACTTCGGCTTTGAGGCGGCCGGTGGCACGAACCATGTCGGGGAAGAACAGAGCTCCGCGCTGCTTCAACAATTCAAGCAACGCTTGCGCAACCGGACTCAGGAACGAAGTTGCGGAATTGTCAGCGCCGGGATGATGCGCGCGCATCCAGTCGGCGTCTTCGCGGACGAAAAATGCAATCGGAGCGACACGGGTGGGGATCACGCGGCGCCGGATCTCGTGCCCATTTTCGTCAGTGCCTGCGGCTTCGAGGGTTGCGGGATGCGGCGACAGACGGCCCCATCCGACCGCGCCCGCCAGGCAAAGCTGATCGAGGAGCGCGGGATCGTAATCGGAGATTCGGCGCGCGAGCACAAATCGCTCCCAGGAACTGGCGGGAATTTCGAAGCCCTGCAGTTGGCGGATGACCTCGAGGGTTCCATGCTCGCCGCGCACTTGCGTGCCCGGAGCGACGTGCTGCCAGCGCAACAGCCAGTTCATGAACTGCGAGGCCGTGACGGGAGCGATCTGTTTGCGCAAGGTCGCCACGGTCAGGCGATGAATGCGCGCGAGCAGACGGCGCTCGCACCACTCGGTGACCTGTTCGTGTTGCGCGGACGCTCCTGCCCGCGAAATGCCAACAGCAGAGTCGAACTCTGCCGGACGAAACCTGCCGCGAAGAATCGAGCCGCTCGCTTCCATGCGGAGCAAAGCTTTCTCGATCTCGGACGCAGGCAGTCCGAGTAACTCGCCGATTTCCGGCGCGGTGGTGGGACCGAGATGCGCCATCCATCCCTGGACGGCCGCGAGCACGGCATCGTCAAAATTCGGCGTTGCATCGCCCCCCGTCTCTGCGGGATGCATGGCGCGGAGCCACTCCATCCGCTCGGCAGCTATCCAATAATTCTTGCCGCCCGCGGTCGCAACCACCGCACGATTCGCGATTAGCAGGCGATCGAAGAATGCAGACCATGTGGCAGAAGTAAGGTTTTTCTGAGAACTCAGAACTGAGAACCGAGACCTGTTTTCCGGCACCACGACCAGCGTGTGCAGCACATCATGCAGTTCATCGGCGTCGCGGACGTCCGGCCACGCCTCCTGCTGCACCTGCGCGATGGCTGCGGGATCGAGCGCGCCGACTTCTTCGAGCACCGAGGCCGGCAACACTCGCCGCATTTCGACGGCGCGGGCGCGGCGTTCCTCGAGCGGTGCGTCGTCGAGGTAGGCGTAAGGATTCGCATTGAGAATTTCGTGCGAGAACTGCGACGGTACCGGCGTATCGACCGCGAGGCAGCGGATTCGTCCCTGCTCGATGCCGCGCAGGACTTCGGCGAGCCCTTCGATATCGAGCGCTTCGGTGAGTACGTCTTTCATCACCTCGCGCACCAGCGGATGGTTGGGAATCTTGATGTCGCCTTCGATATTTTCCTGGCAGGCGGCGACGTCGGGAAAGACCGAAGCGAGAAGATCGTCGGAGCGCATGCGCTGGATTTGCGGCGGAACTTTTTTGCCGCCTTGAAAACGCAACAGAGCGAGGGCGCGAGTTGCATCCCAGCGCCAGCGCGTGCCAAAGATCGGTGAAGCGAGCGCTGCCTGTTCCAGAATCGGCGGCATGGTTTCGGAATGCAGGAATTGAAAAACATCGGCCAGCGGAAAGCTGTGCTGCTCGGCGAGCGCGATGTTGAGTCCGTTGTCGGTAGCGGCCGCCTGCAGTTCGAAATTGAAGCCGCGGCAAAAGCGCTTGCGCAGGGCGAGTCCCCAGGCCTTGTTGATGCGGCCGCCAAATGGCGCGTGGATGATGAGTTGCATCCCTCCGCCTTCGTCGAAGAAGCGTTCCGCGATGATTGTCTGCTGCGTGGGTACGTCTCCCAGTACGGTTCGGCCTTCGAGCGTGTATTGAATGAGTTGTTCGGCACCCGATAAATCGAGACCGCATTCCTGGCCGAGCCAGTTCACAGCTTCGGCAACTACAGGCAGATTTCGCCATCCTTCTATCGGAACTACGCCGGGCAAGCGGTCGCTGATCTCCTTGCGCAAATCGCCCAACTGCTCGGAAAGTTCAGTCGTGCGCGCGGGAGCTTCTCCTCGCCAGAAAGGCACGTTGGGCGGCGCACCGTGCGCGTCTTCGACCAGCATGCGCGAAGTCTTCGCTTCCACTCGACGGATGCGCCACGAAGTGTTGCCGAGCAGCATGATGTCGCCGGCCATGCTCTCGACGGCAAAATCTTCATCCACGGTTCCGACGGTGCCGCCATCGGGTTCCGCCACCACGGAGAACAGGGCATTGTCGGGAATCGCGCCGCCGCTGGTAATGGCCGCAAGACGCGCTCCGCGGCGCGCGCGCAACTTGCGGTTGATGCGGTCATGATGCAGGTAGGCGCCGTAACGTCCGCGTTGCGAGGCAATGCCTTCGGAAAGCATGGTGAGGACTTCGTCGAAGGTTTCGCGCGAGAGGTTGCGATAGGGATACGCACGCTTGACGAGCGCGAAGAGGTCGTCTTCGTCCCATCCCTCATCTTCCTTGTCAGAACCGGCGGCGCTCGTGGGAATTCCTGAAGCAGCACAGATCGCGACAATCTGCTGCGCCAGTACATCGAGCGAAGCTTCGGGAAAAATCAGGCGGTCGAGTTCGCCGCGGCGAATGGCGCGCACCAGCACGGCGCATTCGGCAAGATCGTCGCGGGTGGTGACAAAAAATCGTCCCTTCGGAACTGCGCCGCGCCAGTGGCCGGAGCGTCCCACGCGCTGCAAGGCGACGGCGATCGACCGCGGAGAGCTGATGTGGCAGACAAGGTCGATCGTTCCAATGTCGATGCCGAGTTCGAGCGAGGCGGTCGCGACCAGGACTTTTATCTGGCCTTCTTTCAGCTTGCGCTCGGCCTCGAGACGCAACTTGCGAGACAGGCTTCCGTGATGTGCGGCGACATTTTCCTCGCCAAGGCGCTCGCCGAGTTGATGGGCAATGCGTTCGGCCAGGCGCCGGGTGTTGACGAAGACGAGCGTCGAGCGGTGCGACTTGACGAGTTGGACGATGCGCTCGTAAATCTCGTCCCACATTTCGTTCGAGGCAACCGGGCCGAGTTCCGAGGAGGGAACTTCAACTCCGAGGTCGAGTTGGCGTTTGTGGCCGACATTGACGATGACGGGATCGGGGCGTGGATTTTGGGAATCACTTGGATTTTGAGAATCAGAAGTGCCGCCGAGAAAATGTGCCACTTCTTCGATTGGCTTCTGCGTCGCGGAAAGGCCGATACGCGCAGGGGGACGCGCAGTCAGCTCTTCGAGGCGCTCCAGAGAGAGCGCAAGATGCACGCCGCGTTTGTCGTCGGCAACGGCGTGAATTTCGTCGACAATCACGGTCTCTACATCGCGCAAAATGGCGCGGCTCTTTTCCGCCGTGAGCAAAATGTAGAGTGACTCAGGAGTGGTCACCAGAATGTGCGGCGGGCGCTTCAACATCAAGCGCCGGTCTTTCATCAGCGTGTCGCCAGTGCGCACGGCGGTGCGGATTTCGGGCATGAGCAGGCCCCGATCTCCAGCCATTTGCAGAATTTCTCCGAGCGGAACCTCGAGATTCTTCTGGATGTCGTTGCCGAGCGCTTTGAGGGGCGAGATGTAAAGAACCTCGGTGCGGTCACGCAGATCGCCGGCGAGCGCTTTGCAGACGAGACGGTTGATGCAGGCAAGAAATGCAGCCAGGGTTTTGCCCGATCCGGTGGGGGCCGAGATCAGCGTGGTGCGGCCGGCGAGGATGTGGGGCCAGCCCTGCTCTTGCGGCTCGGTCGGCGTGGAGAAGCGCGCCGTGAACCACTCCTGCACCAGCGGATGAGCCCAGGCAAGGGATGGAGGAACTACGGACGGCATGGGAAAGATTGTAGCGAGAAAGTGTAGTTTCGTAAAACGTTCGCCCACCGTATCGATCGGAATGTACGATGAATCGTGGCGGCTCGCGAACGAGAACACAAGCGGGACGATCGAATCAAGGACCAAAAGTTAGCAGCTAGATTTCGATAATCGATGAGACACGGCTCAGTTACCTTCCGCCGAGGCCTTATGCAGCCGCACCGGCAGCACCGATGCATAATTCTGAAAATCCTTGTCGGTGGTTAAAATAGCCCAGCCGCGGCCGTGCGCGGCGGCGCAGAGCAGAAAATCGATTGCCGATCCCGCGATACCCCGAGCACGGCACTGACTGTTCATATGGGCGGCTTCTTCGTAGTCCGCAGCATCAAGGACTTGCTCCGGGAAGGCCCGCAGGTAGTCGCGCAACTTACGAAACTGCGCTTCCTCCCGAATGCCGGAAAGCAATTCTTGCCGAATCGGCCCCAGCATCTGTACACGTCCCTCACGAATCAGTTCGGCCAAAGTTTGAGTTATCTGTTGCTCCTGAGCGCTGAGATTCTCCGGCC
>Ga0182018_10001729_pt1 | contig 23923 bp, 29 predicted proteins | sample 812P2MmetaG_FD_120490 | JGI IMG/M metagenome (GOLD analysis project Ga0182018, IMG submission 120490) | Permafrost microbial communities from Stordalen Mire, Sweden - 812P2M metaG | ecosystem: Environmental > Terrestrial > Soil > Wetlands > Permafrost | place: Sweden: Stordalen | collected...
CGGGCTGTTGCTCGCCGTCCTCGTATTGCCGCTGACAGTGCCGGTCCTGATTTTCGGCGTATCCGCGGCGAATGCCGCCGTTGCCGGGCCGGCGCCGTTCGGAGCGCCGTTCACGATTCTGTGCGCGCTGACGCTCGCGAGCCTGGTGATCGGGCCGTTTGCGGCCGCTGCCGCGCTGCGGCAGGAAATGGAATAGCAATCGTGTCATTCAAATTTGAAACTCATCCCGACCGGCATCCATTGAATTGCCACGGCTGGGTGGACTAGGTACTGCCGATGGCGCTCACCGATCTCGCCAATCCAACGCGTTTCCTCACGTTCGCGAATCGCGCCCTGCCATGGCTTGGCGGCTTGGTGGTGGTCACGTTTGCGTTCGGGCTCAATCAAGCGGTGATCTCGCCCGACGATTATCAGCAGGGCGCCACCGTGAAGATCATGTACATCCACGTGCCCTCGGCATGGCTCGGCATGTTCGGCTGGGGCCTGATGGCGGTTGCAGGGCTCGGGTCATTGGTGTGGCGTCATCCGCTCGCCGACGTCGCCGCCAAGACCGCGGCGCCGATCGGAGCGGCATTCACGCTGCTGTGCCTCGTCACCGGCTCGCTGTGGGGCCGGCCGATGTGGGGCACCTATTGGGTCTGGGACGGCCGGCTGACTTCGATGTTGGTATTGTTCCTCATGTATCTCGGCTTGATCACGCTGTGGCGATCGGTCGACGATCCCGGGCGAGCGGGCCGCTTGGCGGCGATCTTGACGCTCGTCGGCACAATCAATCTTCCGATCATCAAGTTTTCGGTCGAATGCTGGAACACGCTGCACCAGTCTGCTTCATTCCTGCGCTTTTCGCCGGCGACAAACTCTCTTGTCTGTAAACTCCTGGGCGGGGCGTCGAATCCATCGATCGCGGACATCGCGACCCTTCAAGGCGGGCCGGCGGTCTACGCGTCGTTCCTCGTGCCGCCGCTGCTCATCATGACGGTGGCCTTCACCTTGCTGTTCGTGACGCTGCATATCGCCGCGATGCGCAATGAAATCCTGCGCCGGCGCGTGCGCACGCTGCGGCTGATGCAGGCGAGCGCGGCGAGCTAGCGATGGAGACGACCGCACATATCGACTTTATCGCCGCGGCCTATGCCGCCGCCGTCATCATTATCGGCGTCTTGGTTGTCTGGGTGACACTCGATTACCGGGCGCAGCTGCGCGTGCTGTCGGAACTGGAAATGCAGGGCTATACGCGCCGCTCAGGACCGAGGCCCGCCGACCCGGCGATCGAGCAGGCGAAGGAACAGGCAGAGGAACAAGCATGAGCGTTGCCGCCGAGGCTAGCACCAGGGTGCGCCGGCGCCGGCTCATCGTGCTGTTGCCGCTCATTTTTTTTCTTGGGATCGCGGGATTGTTTCTGCTCAGGCTGAGCGCCGGCGATCCTTCAATCATCCCCTCGGCGCTGATCGGCCATCCGGCACCGCAAACCACGCTGCCGCCGATCGCCGGCCTCGAGCGCGACGGCGCACCCGTTCCCGGCCTCGATCCGGCAAGCTTCGCGGGCGCCGTAACGGTGGTGAATGTCTGGGCGTCGTGGTGCGTGCCGTGCCACGACGAAGCACCGCTCCTGATGAAGCTTGCGCAGGATAGCCGATTCCGCCTGGTCGGCATCAATTACAAGGATGACGCCGACAATGCGCGGCGCTTCCTCGGCCGCTACGGCGATCCGTTCGCCGCCGCCGGCGCCGACGCAAGCGGCCGCGCCGCGATCGAATGGGGCGTTTACGGCGTGCCGGAGACCTACGTCATCGGCCGCGATGCGCGCATCGCCTATAAGCTCGTCGGGCCGATCGCCGACGAAAATTTCGATTCAGTGCTCAAACCGCAGATCGAAAAGGCGCTCGCCGCGGGGTCGTAATCGTCATTCCGGGGACCGCGCGAAGCGCGGAGCCCGGAGCCCGGTATCCGCAACCACTAATCGTGAAAATACCCTACCGACTGGGATTATGGATTCCAGACTTGCCGCTTTCGACAATCCGGAATGACGTCACTCCGCCGGCTCAGCTTCGTATTTCTTCAGCAGCGGCATTTGCAGCGCGCCGAACGCAAACGTCAGCGGCATCACGCCGAACACTTTGAAGTCGACCCACACATTGGTCGACGTATTGCGCCAGACGATTTCATTAAGCACGGCGAGCACGAAAAAGAAGATCGCCCAGCGCAACGTCAGCTTGCGCCAACCCTCTTCGGTCAAGTGAAACAGCGAATCGAACACGACGCCGAGGAGCGGCTTGTTGAAGAACAGCCCGCCGATCAGCACGGCACCGAACAGCGCATAAATGATGGTCGGCTTGACCTTGATGAAGGTCGCGTCGTGCAGAAAGAGCGTCATTCCACCGAACACGATGACGATGATCGCGGTAACCACCGGCATGATCGCAACGTGCCGCGTCATCGCGTAGGACACCGCTAGCGCGGCCAGCACCGCAACCATGAACGTCGCGGTGGCGACGAAAATGCCGGATTGCTCGTTGGCGAAGAAGAACAGGATCAGCGGCCCGAGATCGAGCGCGAATTTAAGGAACGGGTTGAGCTGCGGCTTGGTCGTCGTTGTCATGATGCGCGTTATGTAGTGTGGCTTGGCCACAAGCTCAATCAGGAATCGAGCCCGACCATGGCTCGGCTAAATTCGCGCGCCGAAAACGGCGCCAGATCGTCCACGCTTTCGCCAACACCGATAAAGTGCACGGGCACCCCGAATTTGGCGGCGATGGCGACAAGGATGCCGCCGCGCGCCGTGCCGTCGAGCTTGGTCATGGCGAGACCGGTAACTCCGACCGCCTTCTGGAAAACTTCGACCTGCGACAGTGCGTTCTGCCCCACAGTGGCGTCGAGCACGAGGAGAACGGCATGTGGCGCCGAAGCGTCGACCTTTTTCATCACGCGCACGATCTTTTCCAATTCGCCCATCAGCTCGGTGCGGTTCTGCAAACGCCCGGCGGTATCGACGAGGAGTATATCGATGTCCCGCTCCCTTGCCGCGGCAACCGCGTCGAAAACCAGCCCGGCCGCATCGGCCCCCGCTTCGCGCGCGATGAAAGCGGCGCCGGTGCGCTGCGACCAAATCTTCAGCTGATCGATCGCGGCGGCGCGGAACGTATCGCCAGCCGCCAGCATGACGCTAAAGCCTTCGGCGCGGAATTTTGCCGCAAGCTTGCCGATCGTCGTGGTCTTGCCGGAGCCGTTGACGCCGGCGACGAGCACGACAAACGGCTTTTTCGCCGCATCGATGACAAGCGGCTGCGCCACCGGCATCAACACCTTCTCGACTTCGGCCGCGACCACCGCTTTGATCTCATCCGGAGTGATCGCCGTGCTGAAGCGGCCGTAGCGGAGCTCGGTGGCGATCCGGCCCGCCGTCTCGGCGCCGAGATCGGCCCGGATCAACGCGTCCTCGATCTCGTCGATTGTCGCCGCATCGAGTTGGCGTTTCGCAACCACATGCGCGATAGCACCGCCGAGCGCCGAGGAACTGCGCTTGAGCCCGCCGGCGAGGCGCTGCCACCAATTTCCTGAAGTTTCGGCCGTTTCGGTCGTGCCGTCTGTTGGACTGTCTTGCATGTAGCGCCCGTGATAGCGGTTTCGCCAGAGTAGGCAAATATGACCCCGGAAGAGATGGCGTCGCGCCTTCTGTATCGCGATGGGCTGATGCTGGTGATCGACAAACCGGCCGGCTTTGCCGTGCATCGCGGACCGAAAGGCGGAGAGAGCCTCGAAGACCATTTCAACGCCTTGCGGTTCGGCTTGCCGCGCGCGCCTGCGTTGGCACACCGGCTCGACCGCGACACCTCCGGCTGCCTGGTGCTCGGCCGCCATCGCAAGGCGCTGGCGCAACTCGGCAAGCTGTTCAAGAACGGCGCGATCGACAAGACCTATTGGGCCGTCGTCGAAGGCGCCCCGGATGCCGACGAAGGCGTTATCGAGCTGCCGCTCGGCCGCCTTGACGTGACGCGCGGCTGGTGGATGAAGCACGATCCCAACGGCCAGTCCGCGGTGACCGGATGGAAGGTGATGGGACGTTCTTTCACCTTCCCCTGCAGGGGGGAGGTCGACCTGCCAAAGGCAGGTCGGATGGGGGCAAGTCTTCCAGCCGCATCACCCCACCCCAACGGCTACGCCGTCGACCCTCCCCCTCCAGGGGAGGGTAAAGTTCTGACCTGGCTCGCGCTTGAGCCCGTGACCGGACGCACGCACCAGCTTCGGGTGCATTGCGCGGAAATGGGCTGGCCGATCCTGGGCGATGCGATCTACGGCACGGCGCCGCGTAATGGCGGTCCTGTCCTGCACCTGTACGCCCGCGAGATTGTGGTGCCGCTCTATAAAAACCGCGACCCGATCCGCGTCACCGCGCCGGTGCCGCCGCATATGCGCGAGCAACTCACAGCGTGCGGCTGGACAGGCACGGAAACGGATTCCGCACTGGCGCGTGACGTTTCCCAGAACGACGCGGCAGTCAGTAAATCGTTTCCTTAATGCGCTCGGGCGCGAGGCGGTCGTGCTCCGGCCCGCCCATTTTACCCTCGGTCAATTCGGCGAGGATGGCGCCCGGTGTTGGCAAGGTCTTGCGATCGACGATGCTCGCCGGGTCCCACAGTTTCGAGCGGATGATCGCCTTGGTGCACTGGAAGTAGGCCTTCTCGACCGTCACGACCAACACGCATTTCGGCACCTTGCCGTTGATGGCGAAGATCTCGGTGAGTTTCGGATCGGTCGATATTTTTGCCCGGCCGACGATGCGCATGGTCTCGCCGACGCCGGGAATGAGGAACAGCAGCGCGACGCGCGGATCGCGCACCAGGTTGCGCAGACTGTCGATGCGATTGTTGCCGCGGCGGTCGGGAATGAGCAGCGTGTGCTCATCGACGACCCGCACGAAACCTGGTGGATCGCCGCGCGGCGAGCAATCGAGCCCTTCGGGGCCGCTGGTCGCCAGTACCACGAACGGCGCGGCTTCGATCAGCTTGCGATATTGCGACGTGATGCGATCGGCTTCCTTGACGAGCGCGGGGCCGTAAGGCGCTTCGCTGTAGAGGCTCTCGAGCGCTTCGGTCGTCGTGATCGTGTGAACTTGCCCGTTGCCGTCCATTGTACGGTCTCCGCTTCGGGGCGATTCTAGCCTAGATTTTACATTGGAGCACGATCTTATCCCAAAACCGGCTTCCACTTTTCGGGATCATGCCTAAGACACCAGCAATTGCTTGCCGTCGTGGGCCGCCATTTTCAGGTCGAGGATGTTTCCCGGCGCGGCCGGCGCCGCGAGCAAGACTGGCGTGAATTGCTCGGTACGGCCGGTGCCGCCGGCTTCCGTCAAAACGCGGCGCGTCGTGCCGACTTCGCTGTCGAGATGCCGCCGCAGCGCCAGCGCGCCGCGCTCGCGCAAGCGCCGCGCGCGCTCTTTGATGACAGGATGAGAAAGCTGCGGCATCCGCGCCGCCGGCGTCCCAGGCCGCGGCGAGAACGGAAAGACGTGCAGATGCGTCAGGCCGCACTCGTCGACGATATCAAGCGAGCGCTGAAACATTTCTTCGGTCTCGGTCGGGAAGCCAGCGATCAGATCGGCGCCGAATACCGTATCCGGCCGCAACCGCCGCACCTCATTGCAGAACGCGATCGTGTCGGCGCGCAGATGCCGCCGCCTCATGCGCTTGAGAATGAGATCGTCACCGGATTGCAGCGACAGATGCAAATGCGGCATCAGCCGTTGGTCACTTGCAAAGGCATCGAGCAGGTCGCGGTCGGCCTCGACCGAATCGATCGACGATAGGCGCAGCCGCTTAAGCTCGGGCACGTGCTTGAGGATCTGTTTCACCAATCCGCCGAGCCTGGGCGCGCCCGGCAAATCGGCGCCATAGCTCGTGATGTCGACCCCGGTGAGCACGATCTCGCGATAATCTTTGGCGACGAGCCGGCGCACATCCTCGACCAAGGCGCCCATCGGCACCGAGCGCGAATTGCCGCGACCGAAGGGAATGATGCAAAAGGTGCAGCGATGGTCGCAGCCGTTCTGCACCTGTACGAAAGCGCGTGTGTGCCCGGCAAAATCGTCGACGAGATGCGCCGCGGTTTCCTTGACCGCCATGATGTCGCCGACGATCGCCTTCGGCGCATCGTCGAGATCGAACATCGCACGCGCTTGCGCCCAGCCGACGGCGGAAAGTTTCTCGCCATTGCCGAGCACGCGATCGGTCTCGGCCATGGCGATAAAGGTTTGCGGCTCGGTCTGCGCCGCGCAGCCGGTGACGACGATTTTGGCCTGCGGGCGGTCGCGGCGCAGCGCGCGGATGGCCTGGCGCGCCTGGCGCACCGCCTCCGCCGTCACGGCGCAGGTATTGACCACCACTGTATCGTTGAAGCCGGCGCGCTCCGCCTCGCGGCGGATGACTTCGGATTCGGCGGCATTGAGCCGGCAGCCGAAAGTGACAACATCGACGCTCATCGTTTCACGCGGCTCCTGCGCCGGCGAACAAAGCCGCAGCGAAGCGGCCCTTGTGCTCGTACTCAACCGGACCGGTCATCAGCACACGGTCGTCGCTCTCGCGCCATTCGACGGCAAGATCGCCGCCGGGCAAGCTGACCGTCACGTTGCGCCCAGTGCGATTAAGTCGCGCCGCGGCGACGGCCGCGGCGCAAGCGGCCGAGCCGCAGGCTTTGGTCAGCCCGGCGCCGCGCTCCCAGGTGCGCATCACGATGCGATCGTGCGAAGGCGTCGCCGCGAGCGTGATATTAGCGCGCTCGGGAAACAGCGGATCGTGTTCGAGTTTGGGACCGATAGTGGCGAGATCGTAGGCTTGCGGATCTTGGACCCAGAAAATGGCGTGCGGATTGCCCATGCTCACAGCGGACGGCGAGCGCAAAATCGGCGCATCCGGCGGCCCGAAGCTGAGCTCGATGGCGCGGGTGTCGGGAAATTCGGTAGCCAGCGGAATCTCGTCCCACCGAAAACGCGGCCGGCCCATATCGACGGTGACCTGACCGCCGTCTGCGCGCCAGCAGGAAACGATTCCGGCCGGCGTTTCGAACTTTAGCTCCGCGCCGCCGACCAGCGCGGCAACGCAGCGCATGCCATTGCCGCAAGCGCCCGCTTCCGAGCCGTCATTGTTATAGATGCGGATCGCGGCAGTGATCGAAGCGTCGTTGCCACGCGCGGGATAGAGCGCCATCAGCTGGTCGTAAGGCTCTTGTCGCGCGGCCGCACGCGCTTCGGCGGCACTAATCGTACTCGGCGCGCGGCGCAAATCGACGATGACGATCTCGTTGCCGAGGCCGTTCATCTTGACGAAATCCCGGTTCGCCAGCGCGCTCATGATAAAGCCCAAATGTGCGGGAGTTATATGAGAACTCGATCCTGCTACGCCAGGGTCACGCCGGTCGGGTCACGCTATTTGGCGATGACGGCAATTTGGGCAAGCCCGGGGGAGCCGGAACGTGCTAAATGCAAATCGGGGACGATGGACGATCTGGCGACGGCGCGGTCGCGGGCGCCGAACCGCCCCTGCAAGGAGAGCCCCAAGGTGAGTTCGATGCCGTTCCGCTTAGCGCTTCGCGCCGCTATGGCGGCCGCAGCCTTTGTCATAGTCGCGGCCCTCGCGGCGCCACAGCCGGCCTGGTCTCAATCCCCGGCGCAGACCCCCGCGCAAACGCCGCCGGCCGTGACACCGGCATCGCCCGCGCCCGCCACCACCCCCGCCCAGCCCGGCGATGTGTTCGGCGAGAGCACGGCGCTGACGGCGAAGACCATGATCTACGTGAAGGGCAGCGGCACCTGGGACAAGGCCTTCGAAACCATCACCAGCTCGTTCAAGAAGATCAAAGTCTATCTCGACAAGGAGGGCCTCAAGCCCGACGGCCTGCCGATGACGATCTTCACCGCGACCGATGACGCCGGCTTTGAATACGAGGCCGCAATCCCGATCGCCGAGGCCCCCAAGAACCCGCCGCACGGCGACATCCTGCTCGGCCAATCGCCGGAGGGGCAGGCGCTCAAATTCGTCCATCGCGGCTCGTATGACGACCTCGACAATACTTACGAGGCGATCACCAACTATCTCGACGACAAGCGGCTCGAAGCCAAAGACATGTTCATCGAGGAGTACGTGACCGACCCGGTGACTGCCGACGCGAGCAAGCTCGTGGTCAACGTCTATGTCCTGATCAAGCCCAGCGGAACGTCACCCGGATAGAATTGGCCCGGTTGACAGGGTGGAACCCCGTCACTAGGTTCCGCCCGCTCTCGCAAGAGAACGAAATCACAGCCGCCGACCGGCCCAAGAGACCGGAGGCTCCCGCCCGACAGCGCGACGCGCCCTCGGGCGACTTTGCGTTTTCTCCCTCTCTCCGCGCGCGGGGAGAGGTGAAAAGGGACCAATGTTCGACAGTCTCTCCGAACGTCTGAACGGAATCCTCGACCGCCTGACGCGGCGCGGCGCGCTGTCGGAAGCGGACGTCGAGGCGGCGCTACGCGAGGTGCGGCGCGCACTGCTTGAGGCCGACGTGGCGCTCGATGTGGCGCGAGACTTCACCGAGCAAGTGAAACAGCGCGCGGTCGGCGTCGAGGTCATCAAGTCGGTTACCCCCGGTCAGATGGTCGTGAAGATCGTGCACGACCAGCTGATCGAGACTTTGGGATCGAGCGCGCAGCCGATCGACCTCAACGCGCCGGCACCCATCGTCATCATGATGGTGGGATTACAGGGCTCCGGCAAAACCACGACGACTGCCAAGATCGCAAAGCGTTTGGCCGAAATCGCCAAACGCAAGGTGCTGATGGCCTCGCTCGATACGCGCCGGCCGGCCGCCATGGAGCAGCTTGCGGTGCTCGGCCAACAGGTCAGCGTCGATACGCTGCCGATCGTCGCCGGACAAACACCGGTGCAGATCGCTGCTCGCGCGCTGCAGGCAGCACGGCTCGGCGGCTATGACGTGGTGATGCTCGATACCGCCGGGCGGCTCACCCTCGACGAGGCGATGATGGCCGAGGCGGCCGAGGTGCGACGCGTCACCAATCCGCACGAAGTGCTGCTGGTCGCCGACGCGCTGACCGGCCAGGACGCGGTCAATCTGGCGAAGAGCTTCAACGAACGGCTCGTCCTCACCGGCATCGTGCTGACGAGGATCGACGGCGACGGCCGCGGCGGCGCCGCGCTGTCGATGCGCGCGGTGACCGGCAAGCCGATCAAGCTCCTCGGCACCGGAGAAAAACTCGACGCCATCGAGGATTTTTATCCGGCCCGTATCGCCGATCGCATTCTCGGCATGGGCGACATCATTTCGCTGGTGGAAAAAGCCGCCACCACCATCGATGCCGAGAAGGCCGCGCGGGTCGCCGCGAAGATGCGCAAAGGCGCCTTCGATCTCGCCGATCTGCGCGACCAGTTGGCGCAGATGCAGAATATGGGCGGGATGAGCGGCCTGATGTCGATGCTGCCGGGCATGGCCAAGATGAAGAACCAGCTCGCCGAGCGCAATCTCGATGAAACAGTGCTCAAGCGGCAAATGGCGATCATCGATTCCATGACGCCGGGCGAGCGGCGCAATCCGGAAGTGCTCAAAGCCAGCCGCAAGCGCCGCATCGCCTCAGGCTCCGGCACCAAGCCTGAGGACATCAACAAGCTGCTCAAAATGCATCGCACCATGGGCGACGTGATGAAAGCGATGGGCGGCGCCAAGCGCGGCCCGATGGCGGGCCTCGCCAACATGCTCGGTTTCGGCAGCGGCGGCATGCCGAGCGCGGAAGAGATGGCGAAGCTTGCGGAAAAAATGCCGGGTGGCCTGCCACCGGGAATGCCCGGCGCACCGGGTCTGCCGCCGACGATGCCGGGCAGGCCAAGCCTGCCGCCGAATTTTCCCGGACTACCTGGTCTCGGTCCTAAATTCCCGGGCGGTTTCCCCGGATTGGGAAAGAAGAAGTGATCTCACAATCAACGTCATCACCATAACGAAAGGAAATTGAATGCCCCTCGTCATCCGCATGGCACGCGCCGGCACCAAGAAGCGGCCGTTTTATCATATCGTCGTTGCCGACAGCCGCAGCCCCCGCGACGGCCGCTTCATCGAGCGGCTCGGCTATTTCAATCCGCTATTGCCGAAGGAAAAGACCGAGCGGTTGAAGTGGGACGTCGAAAAAGCCAAGGCCTGGATGGCCAAGGGAGCGCAACCTTCCGATCGCATCATGCGTTTTCTCGACGCCGCCGGCGTGTTGAAACGGCCGAAGCGCAACAATCCCGAGAAAGCGATCCCGCGCAAGGAACGCAAGGCGAAGGAAGAAGCTGCCAAAGCTGCCGCAGGCGCAGCTCCGGCCGCGGCTGCGGCTCCGGCGAAGGCCGCAGCACCGGCAACGCCGGCGAGCTAACGGAAAAGCCGATGGCGGGCGGCGATCGCGTCTGTCTCGGCCAGATCGGCGCCGCGCACGGCGTGCGCGGCGAAGTCCGCCTGCGCTCGTTCACGGCCGATCCCGCGGCAATCGCAAGCTACGGTCCGCTCGAAAGCGAAGACGGCCGCATCTTCGAAATCGAAACGATGCGGCCGGCGAAAGATCATTTCGTCGCGACGTTCTCGGGCGTCGCCGATCGCAATGCCGCCGAACGGCTCGTCAACATCAAGCTCTACGTGCCGCGCGAGCGGCTGCCAGCGCCGGATGAGCCGGACGAGTTCTATCACGCCGATCTCATTGGGCTTGCCGTTGTCGACCGCGCCGGCCAAAAACTCGGCACCGTCATTGCGGTCCACAATTTCGGCGCCGGCGATCTAATCGAGGTGCGGCCAGACGCCGGCGGCAAGACGGAATTGTTACCCTTCGACGACGCCCATGTGCCGATGGTCGACGTAGCCGCGGGAAAAATCGTCGTCGATCCGCCGGCTGGCAAAACTGACGGATAAGATTGAACGGATAAGATTGATATGTGGCGGGCGAGTGTTCTCACCATTTTCCCGGACATGTTTCCGGGGCCGCTCGGCGCGAGCCTCGCCGGCAAGGCCTCGGCGTCGGGCGCGTGGGCGCTCGACGTCGTCGATATCCGAAACTTCGCGACCGACAAGCACCGCAGCGTCGACGACACGCCGGCCGGTGGCGGGCCGGGCATGGTGATGAAACCCGACGTGCTCGGCCGCGCCATCGACGCAACAGCAGCCGACACCCGCCCACGGCTTCTGATGTCGCCGCGCGGAATACCGTTGACCCAGGCGCGGATCGAAGCGCTCACCGTCGGCCCCGGCGCCGTCCTAGTCTGCGGCCGCTTCGAAGGCATCGACGAACGCGTCATAGCAGCGCGCGGCTTGGAGGAGGTTTCGATCGGCGATTACGTGCTATCCGGCGGCGAGATCGCCGCCATGGCCCTGATCGACGCCTGCGTGCGCCTTCTCCCCGGAGTCATGGGCGCCCCGGCTTCGAGCGCCGAAGAGAGCTTTGCCGACGGCCTCCTGGAATATCCGCAATATACCAGGCCCCAGCTCTGGGAGGGCCAGGCCATCCCGGAGGTCCTCATTTCGGGCGATCACGGCAAAATCGCCGCGTGGCGCCGGGCCGAGGCGGAACGGCTGACCAGCGAACGCCGGCCCGACCTTTGGGCACGTCATTCCAGGCCCGGGCTAAACCCGCGGGCCCGAAATGACCAGAAGTGACCGGCAGGTGACAAATCCGACGGGGTGTCGTAGAAGCTGCGCCAATCCGTGTAGCCCCAGCCGGACCGGCGCGACAGTACCGCAGCCGATGGAGAATTCGCCATGAACCTGCTCAAAGAAGTCGAAAACGAACAAGTGGCGAAGCTTTCCGCCGGCAAGGAAATCCCCGATTTCCAGCCGGGCGATACGCTCATCGTTAACGTCAAGATCGTCGAGGGCGAACGCAGCCGCATCCAGGCCTATGAAGGCGTTTGCATCGGCCGCGCCGGCTCAGGCCTCAACGAGAACTTCACAGTGCGCAAGATTTCATACGGCGAGGGCGTCGAACGCGTCTTCCCGCTTTATGCGCCGATGATCGACTCGATCGCGGTCGTGCGCCGCGGCAAGGTGCGCCGCGCCAAGCTCTATTACTTGCGCGGCCGGCGCGGAAAATCCGCGCGCATCATCGAGCGGCAGGACCACACGGCCGAGGGCGCCGGGGACAAGACGGCGGAAAAATAATTCCAATCCGCCGCGTCGCGACTATATTGCGGGCAGGTGGCGAAGTTTCGCGAGTTTTTGACAATGGCCAAGCCCCGCACCCTCTACGACAAAATCTGGGATGATCACCTGATCGAGGAGGAGCCGAACGGCGCCTCGCTGATCTATATCGACCGTCACATCGTCCATGAAGTGACCAGCCCGCAGGCGTTCGAAGGACTGCGGCTCGCCGGCCGCAAGGTGCATGCGCCGGATAAGACGTTGCTCGTCGTCGATCACAACATCCCGACGACCAACCGCAATTTGCCCAATCCCGATCCGGAAAGCGAAGCGCAGATCGCTTGCCTCGCCGAGAACGCGAAATTGTTCGATCTCGAATATTTCAACGAATTCGATAAGCGCCAAGGCATCGTCCACATCATCGGGCCGGAGCAGGGCTTTACGCTGCCCGGCGTGACGCTGGTGTGCGGTGACAGCCACACCGCGACCAACGGCGCGTTCGGCGCGCTCGCCTACGGCATCGGCACCTCGGAGGTCGAGCATGTGCTGGCGACGCAAACGCTGATCCAGTCCAAATCGAAGAACATGCGCGCCGTGGTCGACGGCAAGCTGCCGCCGGGCGTCACCGCCAAGGACATCATCCTCGCCATCATCGGCGAGATCGGCACCGCCGGCGGCACCGGCTATGCGCTGGAATATGCCGGCGAGGCGATTCGCGCACTGTCGATGGAAGGCCGCATGACGGTGTGCAACATGTCGGTCGAGGCCGGCGCCAAGGCGGGATTCATCGCGCCCGACGAAAAGACGTATGAGTATTTAAAGGGCCGTCCCAAGGCGCCGAAGGACAAGGCCTGGGACGACGCCATGCGGTATTGGCAAACGCTCACGTCCGACGACGGTGCGCATTTCGACCGCGAGATAAAACTCGACGCCGCAAAACTGCCGCCGCTGGTGACGTGGGGCACCAGCCCCGAGCAGGTGATTGCAGTGACCGGCCGCGTGCCACGCCTCGACGACGTCACCGATGAAAAAAAGCGCGAAGCCATCGAACGCGCGCTCAAATATATGGGGCTGCAAGGCGGCGAGAAGATTTCCGATATCGCCATCGATCGCGTCTTCATCGGCTCCTGCACCAATGCGCGAATCGAGGATTTGCGCGAAGTCGCCAAGGTGGTCGACGGCAAAAAGGTCAACGCCAACCTCATCAATGCGATGATCGTGCCGGGCTCCGGTCTGGTCAAAGAGCAGGCCGAGTCGGAGGGGCTCGATAAGATCTTCCTCCAAGCCGGCTTCGAATGGCGTGAGCCGGGCTGCTCGATGTGCCTCGCCATGAATCCCGACAAGCTCGCGCCGGGCGAGCGTTGCGCCTCGACCTCGAACCGCAATTTTGAAGGCCGGCAGGGTTACAAAGGCCGCACCCATCTGGTGTCGCCGGCCATGGCCGCCGCCGCGGCCATCGCGGGGCACTTTGTCGATGTGCGGGAGTGGCACTAGCCTACAGCTCACGTTTCGCGGGCGCAGCGCAGCACGAAGTGATGCGCTGCAGACCCGGGACTTCGCAAACTCCGAGTGTGGAACGATCCCGGATCAGCGGTGCACCGCATCCGGGAAACGCAAGGGTGGCTCCTACCCGCGCACCCACCAGCAGTGCATTTGCGGATAGAGCACCGTGCCGCTCGGCCGGTTCTGCAATTCGTACCAATCAGTGCAGCGCCGGTAGAGTAAAGGCTGCGGATTGATCGTGATCCGCCGCCGTACCGTGCGCGCCGGCAAGATCGGCTCGCTCGGCTGGACGATCGGCGACGTGCCGGTCTGCTGCGCCATCGCCCGCGGCGGCATGGCGACCGCCGGCAAGGCAGCGATCCCGACAATTGCGATAAGCGATTTCAAGCTCATTGCCCGTTCCAAAGCCGATTTCCACTGTCCGGCATCATGATCTAAAACGCAATTATGGCCGATCTCGTATCCGATCCGCTGGCTTGGCGGCCGGTCAAGGCGCCCTCGCTCGCCGAGCTCGAAATCCTGGCCGGTGAAGTGTTTCGCCAATTGCCGAAACGCTTTCGCGAGCTTTGCACCGACGTCGTCATTCAGGTCGACGACTTCCCGAGCGACGAAGTGCTTGCGGAAATGCACGCCGAGACCGAGTTCGACCTGCTCGGCCTGTTCCAGGGCACACGCCTGCCGTTCCGTTCCGAAAACATCTCCGGGCAGATGCCGAACATGATTTGGCTCTACCGCCGGCCGATCCTGGATTATTGGGCCGAGCACGAGGAGACGCTTGGCGCTATCGTCAAGCATGTGCTGGTCCACGAGATCGGTCATCATTTCGGCCTGTCCGATGCCGACATGACGGCAATCGAGCAGGCCGCTGAACAGAATCAAGGAGCAGTGTCATGAAAGTCGACGGTGCCTGCCATTGCGGCTTTATCACCATCGAAGGCGAGGCCGACCCGGAGAAGGTCGCGATCTGCCATTGCACCGATTGTCAGACCTCCACCGGCACCGCCTTTCGGATTTCGGTCCCGGTGCGGGGTGCCACGTTCAAGATGACCGGACAGCCGGCGACCTATCTGAAGACCACGTCGGATAGCGGCAAGCCGCGGCTACAAGCTTTCTGCCCGCGCTGCGGCTCGCCGATCTATTCAACGACGCCCGGCGACGGCGTTCAGCCGTCCTACACGGTGCGGATCGGCATTTTGCGCCAGCGTGATCAACTGACGCCGCGCAAGCAAATCTGGTGGCGGTCGGCGCGGCCATGGGTCACCGAACTTGCCAACGTGCCGAAAATCGAGAAACAAACTTGATGCGCCGACCACGCTTATCCATATGATGGCACGGCGCTTTTGCGCTGTTGCAATACCGACGGGGAATGCCATGCTTATTACGGTTTTTCGCTCGCGCCTGAAGCCGGGAGTTCGCGACGAATATGTCGCTCTGGTCGATCAGATGGACAAGCTCGCCAGGACGATGCCGGGCTACATCTCGCATAAAGGCTTTTTTGCCGACGACGGCGAGCGGGTGACGATCGTGGAATTCGAACACGAGGAAGGCCTACGCGCCTGGCGAACAAATCCCGAGCACATCGCGGCGCAGAAACTGGCGCGGCAGAAGTACTATACCGAGTACCACGTCCAGGTTTGCACGCTCGACCGCGAGTCAAAGTTCAAGGCGAAAGAGACGGCCGTGGCGGAGGCTTGACCGACGCGCGGTCAGACGCCATTAACTCGCCGCAGATAGAAGCATCCGCTGCTTGCAGGATTGAATATGGAAAAGTTCACAGTTCTCGAAGGCGTCGCCGCGCCGTTGCGCATGATCAATGTCGACACCGACATGATCATCCCGAAGCAATATCTGAAGACCATCAAGCGCACCGGCCTTGGCAAGGGCCTGTTCTCCGAGAAACGCTTTCGCGACGATGGCAGCGAGAACAAGGATTTCGTGCTCAACAAGCCGGCTTATCGCAAATCGAAGATTCTGGTCGCCGGCGATAATTTCGGCTGCGGTTCCTCGCGCGAGCACGCGCCGTGGGCGCTTCTCGATTTCGGCATCACTTGCGTGATCTCGACCTCGTTCGGCGATATTTTCTACAATAATTGCTTCAAGAACGGCGTGCTGCCGATCAAGGTCTCGCCCGAAGACCTGGAGAAACTGTTCGACGATGCCGAGCGCGGCGCCAATGCCACGCTCTCCATCGATCTGGAGAAGCAGGAAATCCGCGGTCCCGACGGCGGCGTGGTCAAGTTCGACATCGAGCCGCACCGCAAGAACGCGCTCCTCAAGGGCCTCGACGATATCGGGCTGACGATGGAGAAGCGCGGCAAGATCGAAGGTTTCGAGACCAAAGCCAAAGCGTCGCGGCCCTGGGTGTGAGGAAGCCGCCATTCCGGGGCCGAGCGAAACGGGAGCCCGGAATTCATATACGCGGGCGCTGGGGTTATGGATTCCGGGCTCGCCGCTGCGCGGCGCCCCGGAATGACGAAAGAAGCCGTATGACCTCCGCCATCTCCGTCTCGCATCTCGGCAAGACCTACGCGTCCGGCTTCCAGGCTTTGAAGGACATCAACCTGGATATCCAGCACGGCGAGATTTTCGCGCTGCTCGGTCCGAACGGCGCCGGCAAGACGACGCTGATCAGTATCATCTGCGGCATCGTAAATCCCTCGACTGGCTCCGTCACCGTGGACGGCCACGACATCAGTTCGGATTACCGCGCCGCGCGCGGGCTGATCGGTCTGGTGCCGCAGGAATTGACCACCGACGCCTTCGAGACGCCGCCGGCGACCATGCGCTTTTCGCGCGGCCTGTTCGGCAAGCCGGCCGATCCGGGCCACATCGAGAAAGTGCTCAAGCAACTTTCGCTATGGGACAAGAAGGACGCCAAGATCCGGATGCTGTCCGGCGGCATGAAACGCCGGCTGATGATCGCCAAGGCGCTGGCGCACGAGCCGCAGATCCTGTTTCTCGACGAGCCGACCGCCGGCGTCGACGTCGAATTGCGCAAGGACATGTGGCAACTCGTGCGCGAGCTTCGCGCTTCCGGCGTCACCATCATCCTCACCACCCACTACATCGAAGAAGCCGAAGAGATGGCCGACCGGGTCGGCGTCATCAACAAAGGCGAGATCATCCTGGTCGAGAACAAGGCCGAGCTGATGCGCAAGCTCGGCAAGAAGCAATTGACGCTCGAACTGCATGCCCGGATCGAAACGGTACCGGCCGAGCTCGCTGCCTACAAACTGAGCCTGGGCGGCGGCGGCAAGGAGCTGATCTACACCTACGACACCAAGGGCGAGCGCACCGGCATCACCGCTTTGCTCGACGATCTCCATGTCGCGGGGATCAGGTTCAAGGATCTGCACACGACGGAGACCTCGCTGGAAGATATTTTCGTCGGCTTGGTGGGGCAGCGGCAATGAACCTCTACGCCGTGCGCGCTATTTACATGTACGAAATGGCGCGAACCGGAAGGACGCTGTTTCAGAGCGTCGTCTCGCCGGTGATATCGACCTCGCTCTATTTCATCGTGTTCGGCGCTGCGATCGGCTCGCGTATCACCCAGATTGACGGCGTCAGCTACGGCTCCTTCATCGTGCCGGGACTGATTATGCTGATGCTGCTGACGCAGAGCGTGACCAATGCCTCGTTCGGCATCTATTTTCCGCGCTTCGTCGGCACGATCTACGAGCTCCTCTCGGCGCCGGTATCGTCGTTCGAGATCGTGCTCGGCTATGTCGGGGCTGCCGCGACCAAGTCGATCGTTCTCGGCGCCATCATCCTCGTGACGTCGGCCCTGTTCGTGCCGCTGCATATCGCGCATCCGTTCTGGATGGTCGCTTTCCTGGTGCTGACCGCGGTCAGCTTCAGCCTGTTCGGCTTCATCCTCGGATTGTGGGCGGACGGCTTTGAGAAATTGCAGATCGTGCCGCTTCTCATCATCACGCCGCTGACGTTTCTCGGCGGCACCTTCTATTCGACCAGCGTGTTGCCGCCGCTCTGGCGCACGGTCACGCTGTTCAATCCGCTGGTTTATTTGATCAGCGGTTTCCGCTGGAGTTTCTTCGACATTTCCGATGTGAATATCGAGGTCAGCGTCGCCATGACGCTTTTCTTCCTCGCGGTCTGCATGTCGATCGTGTGGTGGTTTTTTAAGACTGGATATCGGTTGAAGAACTAACTGTGGTGGCCAACGCGGTGGTCGTCCAACAGGCAGCAAAGTCCCTTACGTGCCTTCCGAGTCCGAGGACATCGATCTGAAATAATGCTCGGCGTACTGGTAGTAGTTCTCCGCACCGACCGTGTTGCCGGCTTGGCCTTCCGCACGGGCGAGAGCCAGGTACCGCTCATAGTTTCTCTGCGCGGCTTGAGAATTTTTCGGTTCGGAGCGGCTCGGATTCGATGTCCACCGCTTCGAGCGTGCACCATATGATGCCGCCGGTCTTGATTGGTTGGAATTCATAATTGTCTTGGGCCATTTTGCATGGCTCACTCCTGGGTAGTTGTGGGTAAAACGCTCCGTGCGACGCCCGAAGGACAAAAATCGGAGATAGTGGCGTGCATTCTCTGACGAGCCAGCCGACGCGCTGTTGAGGCCCATGGCCTGCTCTGCGCCGCGTTCATCGATCCATAGACTCAGCACTCGCTAGCGGCCGAACCCGCCCAACAACGAATGCTTGTACTAACCGTGGCGATAAAGGCCCCCGAAAGGATCGACCGGAATTTCTGGAGGTGATTGGTTCAGCCATCGTAGCGGCGCCTGCCGACTACACGCGATATAGGTGAACCAATCGTTTACTGATGAGGATAGCTGGAGAGATTGTCAAGTACGCGATCGCCGTCGCCGATCTGACGCAGTGGCGCTCGACCGGGTCGGCCACACCACGATCTCGACATAAAGCGGAGTGACTCCTATTGTTCTTTAGCTCCGGCACACCCATTTTGGCACATAAGCCCCCTTAGCCCCCTTTTGTCGAAATAGGCGAAAATCGCTTGCAGTCGCCGAGCACGCAGCTTGTGAAGTTCGCCTCAACGGTGGCCTTGTTCAGAGATCGACGTGTTCTCAACTCGTTAAAGACGGCATATGCGCCTAAGATCAAGCGCGGGCTCAGCGTCGATTGTGGAGATTCATGGCAAGCAAGATCACGGTGACGCCGCAGAATGACGAGACGTCCGATCGCCCGCGGCTCGATCTAATCGACGCGGCCGTCAAGGAGCTGATCCGCGGCGCCAAGCAGCGCGGCTATGTCACCCAACACCAGATCAACGCCTTGCAGTCCTCGGAGGAGTTCAAGTCCGAGCAGATAGAGGACATCCTTGCGAAGCTCAGCGAGATGGGCGTCAGCGTAGTCGAGACCGAGGAGTCCGAGGAAGAGGCGGCGACCGGCGACGAGCCGGAGGAGGAAACGGCGAGCGAAACCGGGCTGGTCGAAGTCCAGCAACCGCAGGTCCCGGCTAAGTCCGCGGGCAAGGATCTCGCCGAGCGCACCGACGACCCCGTGCGCATGTATCTCCGCGAAATGGCCTCGGTGGAACTTCTCTCGCGCGAGGGCGAGATCGCCATCGCCAAGCGCATCGAGGCCGGCCGCGAAGCGATGATCGCGGGACTCTGCGAAAGCCCGCTTACCTTCCAGGCCATCATCATCTGGCGGGACGAGCTCAACGAGGGCAAGGTTTTCTTGCGCGACATCATCGACCTCGACGCAACCTATGCCGGCCCGGACGCCAAGGTCACGCCGGCGCCGGTGCTTGGCCCTGACGGCCAGTTGATCGTGGGCAGCGCCGTCCCGCCGGGTCAATCCGGCCAGCCACCGCAGATGCAGGCCCCGGCAACGGCGCCCACGGCCGCCACCCCGTTCAAACCGGCCGGCGAACGCACCGACGGCAAGGAGATGGCAGACGGGACGATCGGCGAGAGCAATCTCGACGACGATGACGATATGGAAAATTGGCTCTCGGTTGCCGCAATCGAAGCGGAGCTCAAGCCCAAGGTGCTGGAAACCTTCGACAACATTGCCGACACATTCAAGCGCCTGCGCCGTCTGCAAGAGCTCGACATCCAAGGCAAACTCAAGAACGAGACGCTGTCGCCCGCGCAAGCGCGCAAGTCGAAGAAGCTCAAGGAAGACATCATCCAGGAAGTGAAGTTGCTGCGCCTCAATCAGGCGCGGATCGACGCGCTGGTCGACCAGCTCTACGACCTCAACAAGCGGCTCGTCGGCAATGAGGGCCGGCTGATGCGGCTCGCCGAAAGCCACGGCGTTGTGCGCGAGGACTTCCTCAAGAACTATCTGGGCTGCGAGCTCGACCCGCTTTGGCTCAACCGCGTGTCGAAACTCTCGACCAAGGGTTGGAAGAGCTTCGTCGCCAAGGACAGGGACAAGATCAACCAGCACTGCCACGAAATACACGCGCTCGCCGGCGAGACCGGGCTCGAGATCGGCGAATTCCGCAAGAACGTGCACATGGTGCAAAAGGGCGAGCGCGAAGCGCGCCAGGCGAAGAAGGAGATGGTGGAGGCGAACCTGCGCCTCGTCATCTCGATCGCGAAAAAATACAACAACCGCGGCCTGCAATTCCTCGACCTGATCCAGGAAGGCAACATCGGCCTGATGAAGGCGGTCGACAAATTCGATTATCGGCGCGGCTACAAGTTCTCGACCTACGGCACTTGGTGGATCCGGCAGGCGATCAGCCGCTCGCTCGCCGATCAGTCGCGCACGATACGTGTGCCCGTGCACATGATCGAGACCATCAACAAGATCGTGCGCACCTCGCGCCAGATGCTCAGCGAGATCGGCCGCGAGCCGACGCCGGAGGAGCTGTCCGAGAAGCTCCATATGCCTCTGGAAAAGGTACGCAAGACCTTGAAGATCGCCAAGGAACCGATCTCGCTCGAAACGCCGATCGGCGAAGAGGGGGATTCGCACCTCGGCGACTTAATCGAGGACAAGGCCGCTATCCTGCCAATCGACGCCGCGATCCAGTCGAACCTTCGCGAGACCACAACTCGCGTACTGGCGTCACTGGCGCCGCGCGAGGAGCGTATCCTGCGCATGCGCTTTGGCCTCGGCATGAACAGCGACCACACGCTGGAGGAAGTCGGCCAAAAGTTCTCAGTGACGCGCGAGCGCATTAGGCAGATCGAGGCCAAGGCACTGCGAAAGCTCAAGCACCCGAGCCGATCAAGGGAGCTCAGGAGCTTCCTCGATAGTTGAGGTACCAGCTAGGGGCTGCTTAGGGGCGCGAACGCGACGATCAGATGCGGATGTGGGGCTGAGCCTGGCGACGACCCTTCTGTTCCTGGCGATCTCCGTGACCTTCGTCTGGCGGTTCTTTAAGACCGGCTATCGGTTGAAAAACTAGAGCGCCTTCATAAATCGAGGTTGCTGGGCGCTGGCCAAAGTGGGTTTTATCCCCAGGTGATCGGGTGGCAGCGACACCGCTAAAGGTGCCTTGTTGCGGCCGGGCGCGGCCTATATTGTGCATGGTCAACATTGGAGACTGAGATGGCTACAGGTACCGTGAAGTGGTTCAATCCGACAAAGGGTTATGGGTTCATTCAGCCTTCAGGCGGCGGCGGCGGCAAGGACGTGTTCGTCCACATTTCGGCTGTTGAGCAGGCCGGCCTGAGCTCGCTCAATGAGGGCCAAGCCGTCGAGTACGAGATCGAGAGCAATCGGGGCAAAGAGTCCGCGGTCAGGCTCAAGATCAAGTAGTTGTTTTAGCCGCGCGACCACGCGCCGTTGCGGAATGTCCGCTTCGGGTCAATTCGGTCGTGCCGAGACTTCTGCTCCCCACTGCTTTTCCAGCGAAAGCAGACGCTCGCGCCTCAAGCCGGCTGGCGTTTGGCGATCGCATCCGCGATCGCCACCGTTTGCCGCGCCATGTCGGCGTGCAAGCGCTCGACCATACGGCCGTCGATCTGGATGACGCCCTTGTCCTTGTTTTCGGGTTGATCGAACGCGGCGATCATCTTGCGCGCCACCTCGACCTCTTCCGTCGTCGGTGAGAAAGCTTCGTTGCACGGCTCGATCTGGCGCGGATGGATGAGTGTCTTGCCGTCGAAGCCGAGATCTCGCGCCTGCCGGCATTCGTCAGCAAAGCCTTCGGCATTGCCGAGCTCGTTGTAGACGCCGTCGAGTATGGCGAGACCATAGGCGCGCGCCGCGGCGACGCAGCTCATCAGCCACGGCAGCATCGGCGCGCGGCCGGGCACGAGGCGCGCGCGGGTGTCCTTGGCGAGATCGTTGGTGCCCATGACAAAGCCGGCAAGCCGCGTCTCGGTATCCAGTGCGGCGGCGGCGATCGCGGCGACATTGAGCATCGCCAGCGGCGTTTCCATCATCGCCCAAATGCGGATGTGCGGTTCGGCGCTGAGGTCGACCAGGCGTTCCGCCACGTCCTGCAATTGACCGGGCTCCGACACCTTTGGCAACAACACCGCATCCGGCTTGGCCGCGATGACGGCGTTGAGGTCGTCGACCCACCAACGGGTATCGAGCCCATTGATCCGCACCATCACCTCGCGCTCGCCGAACCCGCTGTTTTTTAGCGATTTGACGATCGCCTCGCGCGCCTGCGCCTTGGCTTCCGGCGCCACCGCGTCTTCGAGATCGAGGATCAGCCCGTCGGCCGGCAATTCGCGCGCCTTTTCCAGCGCGCGCGCGTTCGATCCGGGCATGTAAAGCACGCTACGGCGCGGCCGGACGGTCATCTTTGATCCTCTTCTCGCGGCATTCCCCAATCCCAACTGCCTTGCATACACCGTACCAATACCGGTTCGTACCGCGCTGGACAGGACTCAGCGAACATGGTGTGAATGGCGCCGCCGAACCAACAAAATTCACGGGGACGATATGCCCAAGAGCCTGATCCGTATAGTTATTTTCGCCTCTATCCTTGCGATATTGATTCCCGCCGCCGCGCAAGCTGCCGATCCCGCGTTCTGCCGAGACTACGCCCAGGGCGCAATCCGTCAGGTCCGCGGCGCGCTGGCGCATCCGCGCTGCATGCCCGGCCTCCAGGGGCGCGCGCTGGTCCGCCGATGAGCAGGTCCATTACAATTGGTGCCTCGGCGCGTCTTACGCAGCCGCGGGCAGCGAACGAGACGCGCGCACCGGATACCTGCGCGATGTAAGCGACAGATCCGCAGCCAGATATCGCGTCCGAAGAGACGACGCTTACGCCGCCTTACGCTTGGCGGTGATCAGCTTGCGGTTGATCAGGCATTCGGCAATCTGAATGGTATTGAGCGCCGCGCCCTTGCGCAGATTGTCGGACACGATCCACATCGACAGCCCGTTCTCGACAGTCGCGTCCTCGCGAATGCGGCTGATATAGGTGGCGTCCTCGCCGGCCGCCTCGTAGGGCGTCACGTAGCCGCCCGGCTCCTGCGAATCGATGACAAGACAGCCCGGTGCATTGCGCAAGATATTGCGCGCCTCGTCCGGCGTGATCTCATTCTCGAATTCGATATTCACCGCCTCGGAATGGCCGACGAAGACCGGCACGCGAACGCAGGTCGCGGTGAGCTTGATCTTGGGGTCGAGAATCTTTTTTGTCTCGACCACCATCTTCCACTCTTCGCGGGTGTAGCCATCCTCCATAAACGTGTCGATCTGCGGGATGACATTGAAGGCGATGCGCTTGGGAAAATGCTTCGCCTCGACCTCGTTGATTTGGAACACCGCCTTGGTCTGCGAGAACAGTTCGTCCATTGCCGCCTTGCCGGCGCCGGAGACCGATTGATAGGTGGCGACCACGACGCGCTTGATCTTGGCTTTGTCGTGCAGCGGCTTGAGCGCGACGACGAGCTGCGCCGTCGAGCAATTGGGATTGGCGATGATGCCGCGCTTGCGGAAACCCGTGACGGCATCCGCATTGACCTCCGGAACGATCAACGGCACGTCGGAATCGTAGCGCCAGGCCGAGGAATTATCGATCACCACCGCGCCGGCAGCGGCGATCTTGGGCGACCATTCCTTTGACACGGCGGAGCCCGCCGACATCAGGCAGATATCGACGCCGGAAAAATCGTAGTGCTCGAGCGTTTTGACCTTCAGCGTCCGGTCGCCGTAGGACACTTCGACGCCCATGCTGCGGCGTGAGGCGAGCGCAACCACCTCGTCGGCCGGGAACGACCGCTCGGCGAGAATATTGAGCATTTCCCGGCCGACATTGCCGGTCGCGCCCACAACGGCGACGTTGTAACCCATCGTTAACTCTCCACCGCAAATTCGCAGCCGCACTCGCGGCGCGGGAACCGGAGCGGAAGCGCTTCTAGGCGAGA